>OKVU01000021.1_pt1 | contig 127234 bp, 121 predicted proteins | sample 1606901 | NCBI WGS metagenome assembly OKVU01 (sample SAMN03281017, study PRJEB24777) | human gut metagenome | isolation source: fecal sample PR221 from 1 month old male Chinese infant, caesarean... | reverse complement strand
GCTTCGGCTTCGCGGAGAATACTGATGATCTGTTCGTCGGAAAAACGCTTCTTCATGGGGATGTCCTCATGTGGCTTATGAAGACATTACTAACATCGGGGTGTACTAATCAACGGGGAGCAGGTCAGGCCTACCGGTATCGGAAAACCTGCTAAATCAGGACTTCATCGCCAGCGGACCGAACCAGAAGTGGGCAGGAGACATCACGTATCTTCGCACCGATGAAGGCTGGCTGTACCTGGCCGTGGTGATTGACCTGTGATCCTAGTGTAAAAAATACATACAATACAATTAGTAGTACATATCGTACATACCGTGCAAAACTTACATACACCTGCTCTCTTCTGGCGGTCGGATCCGAAAAAGACCAGGGCCAGAAGATGCAACCAGAATTGAAACTTTAATTTCTGTTGAGTGGTTTGACGGTTGTTAAGAGGTTTTACACAAAAGGGTATGGAGCGAAAACGACGTCGTGACGGCAGGATCAGGAGGTCATAAATTACGCAATGAAGGGAACATGTCAGCAAGCCGGGACCCGCTGACTGGAAAGTCACACATCGTCACAGCGGACAGGTAGCGAAAGCGAAAAATTTGCCGATGAATGCTGGCTGGCGGGGCAGCGCCTGTCTGCCCGGCTACGTACACATGATGATCTGGTCATGGTGCAGATCCGGTGGTCATGCATCGCCTGATTGATATCAAAATGGCCATCCCCCTGAAGGCTGGGTTTCTTTTTAATTCTGACTGGCAATAATTATCTTGAATTTATAAGTTTTTATCTACCGGACCACAGTGACAGAACCTGCTGTATCTTAAAGTAAGATGTCATGTTACCTACAATTCCTTGCCATTTTTTATTTAAATAATTCACATCGCGATAAGAGGAAAAATAACGTAAAATAATCATATCTGCTTTGTTTTAAAATTAAGGATGTGGACAGGATGAATATCAAGCAACTGAAATATTTCTGCGCGGTGGTAGATTCAGGGGGGATAAGTCAGGCCGCTAAATCATTCTCACTGGCTCCTGCGGCAATCAGTCAGCAAATAACTTCACTAGAAAAGGAGTTAAATGGTGAACTGTTTAACCGGGGTTCCCGACCCATGACATTAACCCGGCTGGGTGAGTTTTTATTTAAACAATCTCACGAAGTTATCTTTAACTTTGATAAACTGGAAAAAGATGCCAGCTTTTTTTCCCATACACAATCTACAGAACTGAATCTGGGATTTGTCCGCTCTGTGATGTTCAACTTGCTCCCGGAGACCATCAAGTTATTTTCAGAAAGTTACGGCCATATCAATATTACCCTTAAAGAGGTATTATCAGAATATCAACCAGAATTAATCACCGAAGGAATTATTGATATTGGTTTTATTCGTGAGATGGAATTATACCAGAGCACACCTGAACATGGGGTGGTTCGCGAACTGATTTTTATTGACCCTCTGGTTGCTGCAATCCCTGTGAATCATTATCTCAGCAGGAAAAAATTTATCACATTACGTGACTTCTGTAACTCACCATTCATTATCTTTCCCAGTGATCCGAAGAGCAGTTATTCCGTTTATATTCTAAATAAATTCAATGAATACGGTATAAAGCCTGCTGTATCTCATCGGGCATTAGAAATTCATACCGCACTGGCACTGGTTGGAGCCGGGCTGGGGGTTACGCTGGTAGGTAAATCAACAATTCCTAATAATCGCCGTGACGTTATATTTCTTCCTATAGAGGATTTTAAATGCCTTAGCTATATTTATGCAATTCATAATGCGAAAAGAAGCAATCTGAATATATGTCATTTTATTGAGATGATGAAAAGGGTTGTCGAATGACAACCCTTTTGCGGATCTGTTAACTGTTCTTTCAGGAGGTTTTCCGGTTTAGCTGCTTCTCAGTTAACGGTTCAGTGATAGTGAAAAGTACTAGCAGACAGAGGAAAGATCCGAAGGCCATAAAGCCGAACACATGTCCCCAGGTGTAATGGTCAAGCAGATAGCCCGCGATCAAGGGGAAAAGCGCACCGCCGAGCTGCCCACCGGTATTGATCAGTGCTCCTGCAACCGGGAATACTTCTTTTGTAGTCAGCGCCATCGGATATACCATGTAAGCCGAGAAGCCGAGGTTAAAAAGAATACCAGTCAGTAACAGTAATGGACCTAAAATAAGTGGATTATCAGGCGCGTTAATCAGGATCACCATCATAATGACCGTTGCAATAGCCGACAGCATCATCAGCGGTTTGCGGCGTTTGTCGAGGATACGGTCAGAACACCAGCCACCGATAATGTTCCCGATGACCGCACCAATCCACGGTGTCGATGCCAGCATACCCATTGCTGCAATCGAAAAGCCTTTTTCGTTCATGAGATAGGTAGGGATCCATGCCAGCAGTACATTAACTATGCCCATCATAAAGAAGTAACCCAGCATGCTGCCGAGGATATTCCATGACCGGAAAATACCTTTTGATGAATCAATTAGCGTGACGTTGTGCGCGCGGATTATTTTATCCAGCCCGGCAAAATTGCGGGTTGTGGCTGTGACGGCCCGGGTTTCAGTCTGAACGAAGGCAGGGAATTTTTCCTCAATGAGCGCAATTTCAGATTCTGAACAAAAGCGGCTTTCCTGTGGTGTATTCGGCACGAGCAAATACCAGATGACACTGAGGAAAATACCCGGGATTGCAAAGAAATAGAAAACATAATGCCAGCTGTAATAGTAGAGGATCAGGGCGCATATGGGAGGAACTACCACCGGGCCAAATTTCGCTGCTGACAGGAAAATAGCGGTGACAATGCCCTTTTCACGCGACGGGAACCAGCGATTAATGGTAGACGTAATACCAATCGGCAGGGGGCCTTCTGCCAGACCCAATACAAAGCGGGAAACCTTGAGCGTCAGGATAGAGGAGGCAAAGCCTATCAGTCCGGTGGCGGCAGAGGTTAAAACCATCGACAGCGAGAAGATTTTGCGAACGCCAAATCTCGCATACAGGAAACCGCTGGGTATTTGCGCAATAGCATAGGCCAGCAGGAACAAACTCGCCAGAGCACCGGCTTCTGTATTGGACATATGGAAATCAGCCCGAATAAAGGGTAAGACAACCCCAATATTGGCTCTGTCTGCGGCGGCTATGGTATAAACGAGAAAAATCAGGGATGTTATTACCCAGCGAAATTTACTGCTTTTTTTAACGTTAGCCATATTTATATACTCATAGAAAAATGTGTTTTTTTCTTCGTTGTATTCATTAACCCTGATGACGGAATGGAATATCTTTCATTTCGAGTCTGTTCCTGGTCACGGTCAGGCAGTCGTGTTTGTTGTTCATGCATGCCTCTGACTCGGGAATAAAAATGGCTCATCGCTACCCTTCGGTGGCTGAGCGGCATAACCCACTTTTAATATGCAGAATGTATTGTTAAATAAATAACCTTGCATACAGTGTCATCTGTTAATAATACTTTGCGTTTCGTTCATCTTCATGTGTGTTTTAGTTTTATATTCAGCTACGTTTCGAAACTGTCTCCATCGTCATGTTCACCATCATCGCTAAGCATGATTATTTAAAAATAATCGTTGCCTGCATCAGCGTCCGTTTCCGGCACGTTTTTCGCCTGCCCCGGATTATCAGTACTTTCGGAATTCAAGAGGGGGCGGTGGTGAGCTTCTTCAGTATACCTGAAATTTATCAAGATCGTTTTTAAATAAAATAATGACGACGTCAGTCATGTGTCAGTCAGGAATTTTTAATCCTAATTTGCTGAACACCTCATTAAGTCCCATTAACTCTGCTGTTGATGAGCCGGCCATAATTTTTTCTTTGAAAATTTTCTCTTTCTCCTCCCGCTGTTCAGACAGACGAATAACCTCATTCAGATGTTCCTGCTTGATGACCACGAGCCCATCCTCATCACCGACGATAATGTTTCCCGGATGGATAATACTGTCATTAATAAAGAGCGGCGCGTTTAAGGTGCCCGGCTGCTTCTTCTCGGTCCCACGAATACACAGACCTTTAGCGAAGACGGGGAAGCCCGCGTCGATCATGGCTTCACTGTCGCGGACGGCACCATTGACGACTAAACCCGCCAAGCCAATAGACTGGGCCTGTGTGGTGAGTACGTCACCCCAGATCCCCGCTCCGGTAAAACCGTCGCAGTTGATAACCAGGATCTGTCCGGCTTCGGCATGGAGCAGTGCATAATGGATCATCAAATTATCCCCTGGACGCATATGCAGAGTGAGTGCCGGTCCCGCCATTTTCATGCCACGCGCCAGGGGCTTAATGGCGGAATCAATCGCACCAGTCGCTCCCTGAGCTTCATAAATTGTCGCTGTACCTAACTTTGTCAGTGACGTAATATTTTCATGACTTAATCGCGTATTGGAAACTTTCATTATTCATCCTGATGTTTTTAACGTGAAAATCAACAACCAAAGCAATATTGATATGTTTGTAATACCACTAAGGTTATTGTCAGCTGATTAATAATCTGTGAGCTAATGATAACGAGTAATTAAAGTGCAGCAACAGGGTGTTATTTAAAGTCATTTAAGAAAAACTTAATAAGCGCTTCATGTTCAGAATGATAAAGATCATTAAATTACAATAAGCATTATAAAACAGATACTTAAAAAAATATTTATCTTATCAATTAAATTTGATTGGTCTGTTATTGTGTTATTATGTGACGTTGAATTCTTTTTTTTGCACTGAATGTGCGTGGTGTTTCCTTAACAGCGATGCATTCCCTGGTCGTTTTTGACCGGGGAGTGATATCTGCAGGAAGGATATACCTTATTTGACATCCATGCTTATATGTCAGCCACAGGCGCCGACTGTCTGTCATTCAGGATTAATTTACGAACCATAAAGATCCTGACGGGCGTGTCGCGCCTGGTTATGATGAAAATACCCGGAGAAAAAGTCCTGCCCTTGATCGGTCCTCTTCTGCCCGGCCCTGAACCTATCTGAATTGATGCCCGGCGTCTCCGAAAGGAGGTCGCTGCTTACTGGCCGGGAGTCAGTCAGGCCCTGTTTTATGATTTAACTGTCAGTAATCTGCTTATCACAACAATCGACCATCATTAGTGCTTTTCCGGCAATAATCCGCTTTCTCTCCTCCCAAGATCCGAAAAGCGGTAGTTTCGGATCACCATCTTCCCTCCCGCTGCGCGCCCGCCTGAGAACACCATATATTGTGATTTTATAGCTGAACACAACGCTGTATGTTGTTTTTTGGTCCCAGTTCGTGACCGTGCATAGTCAATGCAATTCTGGCTATGTCATTGCAGTTGTAGGGTGTATGTGTATCTATGATGTTACCTTTAATTCATATTCGGTCGAGAGCGCCAGGAAACTAACCTAATATACCTTTTTTCTACACCAGTATTTGGATCAATTTTCATCCCTTTGGCCTGCTTCTTGTTGATTAACTCTCAGCGATGTTTGAAATAGGCCATCAGTGGTCAGAATCATTTTTTACTTCCACTTTTTGCTCAGATTTGACCCTAAGGTCTAAGTTCCAATACGTTTCGCTCAATTACTATCACCCCTGATAAATTATTCTATGATGACGTGGAGGGCGGGGGATTCAGGCAATATTAAGAAATGAAAGGTTTAAATGCGAATATTACAGGTGGAGGAGATGGTGGATACCCCCGACTGACAAGGGGAGTTGATGGCGCTGAGTTCACCCCCTTGCCTGAAGAGGAGTCTCCCCGGTCTTCCCCCGGGGGTGATGGCAGGTAATCTGTTGTTAAATAAAGTAAATTATGAAATCCCCCATTTCCCCCGTATTCTCTGCTTCATTATGAATAATCTTAGAGAAAGGAACCGTAAAGGACCGTAGAAAGACCGTAGCTGTGAGGTGAGGGAAGGCACATCAGAGGGTGTTGAGGTGTCTAAAAGTAACGAACATCTGCGAAAATGGCGAGAAATCCAGCAAACAAATAACGTGTTGCAACGACCAGAAATCTACCGTAGCTAAGAAAGGAAAAAGCCCCGCTTTTCAGCGAGGCCTTATGAATATTGGTGCCCGGACTCGGAATCGAACCAAGGACACGGGGATTTTCAATCCCCTGCTCTACCGACTGAGCTATCCGGGCAACGGGGCGCATTAAACCCGATCCGCCTCGCCTCGTCAACGAAATTTCTTCAAATCGTTGCAGACTGCACAATCTATCACCACTTTGCTGATGATGCACGCGAACTCAGGCAAAAAAAGTGGTCCACAGGGCAGAGAGCGGCATCGCAAGCACCAGTGCAGGCAGCATATTCGCCACCGCAAACATCTTAATTCCACAAATCCTTAGGCCCGTTGCCAGCAGCAGCACGCCGCCTACGGCGGTGAAATCACCCATCATCGCGGGTGTGGTCAACGGTAAAATAAGCGTGGCGCAGGTAGCGAGCGTCAGTTGAATAATAAGCATCGGTACGGAGATGAACGCGACGGCAAAACCTAACGAAGTCGCGAATATCACCGCCGTGAAAAAATCGAGAAACGCTTTGGCAATCAGCAGGCTTGGATCACCGGTCATCCCCTCGCGCATGGCGCCGAAAATCCCGGTGCCACTGGCGCAAAACAAAATGATAATCGCCACCAGGCTTTGGATAAACGATTCGTGAGCATCCAGCGCATGGCTTGCTGAGCGGCGCTTTTGTACTAATTTACGTAAACCGTTCACCGCGCCGCTGATACCGCGCTCCACATAACAGAGTTCACCTATCAAGGTGCCAACCAGGGTTGCAAGCACCATAACGGGCAGATTGACGCATTTAATCACCAGCAAAATGCCGATGCCCAGCGAGGCAAGACCAAAGATCGAGGGCATTGAGGAGCGAACCCGCTCCGGTAAACGGTGGCTCAGCAGTGCACCAATCGTTCCCCCCAGCAAAACGGCGGCGGCGTTGATATAAGGTCCTGTTAACACGTTTTTTCTCCAGAGGTTTTGCGAACACAACTGCATAGTATGACGCAACGAAGCACATTATTATGCCCGATTAATGCGGGTAATAACTGTATTTAGCTTTTGAATATAATCACTTATGAAAATCATTAAAAAGGCAATTGCATTATGTTGCATTTGGCCTTCGCTTCGTTGGTTGCACCTGCGAAAAAATGATGACATGATTGCGCGAATTTTCTTCACAACCTCACGGGGACACCTGAAATGACGCAGATTTTATCGCTCATACAGAGACGCCGCGCCACGCTGCGAACGTGCACCCGTTCAGTTTTATCCCATACTACACTCACCATGCGGTGAGGCTACCGTACGCTCACTTCAGGACAACATTAAAATCAGAGTGTATCTGCTTTTACTGATGTCTGGCGGTCGGAGCGGGTTCCAGTCAGACACGTTCGTTGGGTAAGGCGCCTGCTTTGCCCGGGGCCTTTTCTTCCCCTGAAACGGGTATCTGTGCTTATGAAAACAATGAAAATTGCCGTCAGCCGCGAGCTGATCTCCACCCTGTCTACCCACCGCCAGATGGTGACGCTGGACAGTACCGATTTTACGGATGTGGCGGCAGTCGTCATTACGCTGGCGGAAAGCCGTAGCGGCATTCTGGCCTTGCTCAAACGGACGGGCTTCAACGTGCCGGTATTCTTATTTGACCAGACGTTGGAAGAAACGCCGGACGGCGTCACGGCGGTGATTAATGGCAAAGAGCAGGACTGGCTGGAGCTGGAAACCGCCGCCTGTGATTATGAAGATAATTTGCTGCCGCCGTTTTTCGATACGCTGCGTCAATATGTCGAGATGAAAAACGACACCTTCGCCTGTCCTGGTCATCAGCACGGTGAGTTCTTTAAAAAGCATCCCGCGGGCCGGCAGTTCTACGATTTCTTTGGGGAAAATGTTTTTCGCGCCGACATGTGCAATGCCGACGTGAAGCTGGGGGATCTGCTGATTCACGAAGGCTCCGCTAAACATGCGCAGAAGTTTGCGGCGAAAGTGTTTAACGCAGATAAAACCTACTTTGTGCTGAACGGCACTTCTGCCGCGAATAAAGTTGTTACCAACGCGCTGCTGACGCGTGGCGATCTGGTGCTGTTTGACCGTAACAACCACAAATCCAACCACCATGGCGCGCTGATTCAGGCCGGGGCGACGCCTGTGTATCTGGAAGCCTCCCGCAACCCGTTCGGTTTTATCGGTGGCATTGATGAACACTGTTTTGATGAAAAATACCTGCGCGAACTGATCCGCGAAGTAGCGCCGGAAAAAGCCAACCAGCCGCGCCCGTTTCGTCTGGCGGTGATCCAGCTCGGCACCTATGACGGCACGATCTATAACGCCCGTCAGGTGATCGACAAAATCGGCACCTTGTGTGACTACATTTTGTTTGACTCGGCATGGGTGGGGTACGAACAGTTCATTCCGATGATGGCCGACACGTCGCCATTACTGCTGGAACTCAATGAGAACGATCCGGGGATCTTCGTTACCCAGTCCGTGCATAAGCAGCAGGCCGGTTTCTCGCAAACCTCGCAGATCCATAAAAAAGATAATCATCTGCGCGGCCAGGCGCGTTTCTGCCCGCATAAGCGCCTGAACAACGCCTTTATGTTGCACGCCTCGACCAGCCCATTCTACCCGTTGTTTGCGGCACTCGACGTGAACGCCAAAATCCATCAGGGGGAAAGTGGTCGCCGCCTGTGGGCCGAGTGCGTAGAAGTGGGGATCGAGGCGCGCAAATCGATTATCGCCAACTGCAAAATGATCCAGCCGTTCGTGCCGCCAGTCATTGCCGGGCGACCGTGGCAGGATCATCCTACAGAGATCATCGCTCGCGAGCGTCGCTTCTTTAGCTTCGAGCCCGGTGCAAGCTGGCACGGTTTTGAAGGTTACGCGCAGGATCAGTACTTTGTGGATCCCTGTAAGCTGCTGCTCACCACGCCGGGCATCGATGCACAAACGGGTGAGTACACTGAGTTTGGTATTCCGGCGACGATCCTCGCCAACTACCTGCGTGAGAACGGCATTGTGCCGGAAAAATGCGACCTTAACTCTATTCTGTTCCTGCTGACACCAGCGGAAAGCACAGCGAAGATGGCCCATCTGGTGGCCATGCTGTCGCAGTTTGAGCGTCACATAGAAGACGATACGCCGCTGGCAGATGTGTTGCCGACCATCTACAACAAGTATCCGGTGCGTTATCGCGACTATACACTCCGCCAGCTTTGCCAGGAGATGCATGATCTTTACGTCAGCTTCGATGTGAAAGATCTGCAAAAAGAGATGTTTCGCAAGGCGAGTTTCCCGGCGGTTGCCGTCAACCCGCAGGATGCCCATCAGGAGTATATTCGCGGCAACGTGGAGCTGGTGCGTATCAGTGAGGCGGAAGGACGGATTGCGGCAGAAGGAGCGCTGCCGTACCCGCCTGGTGTGCTATGCGTGGTGCCTGGTGAAGTGTGGGGCGGCGCGGTACAACGCTACTTCCTGGCGCTGGAAGAGGGCGTCAATTTGCTGCCAGGTTTCTCGCCGGAGCTGCAGGGGGTCTACTCCGAGACAGATGCCGATGGGATTAAGCGCTTATACGGCAATGTGTTGAAACAGTCCTCTGCAGTCTGATGCCCTCACCCCGGCCCTCTCCCACAGGGAGAGGGAGGGCTTGTGAACGGCAAATATCCCGGATGTCGCTTTACTTATCCTGGCTACGACCGATTTTCTCCCTCTCCCCCGGGGAGAGGGTTGGGGTGAGGGGAATATGCGGCTCAGGAGGAGGGTTCCTTTCACAGTACCTACGTTCAGGTGAGGTGAAAACCGCGAAACCTATACCCCTTCGCCCGCACGGCGGTACATCCTGCGTGGATGCCCAATCTTGCCATATTGCATCTCAACCGATAAAAAACCGGACTCCACGCCGTGCTCCAGGTAGCGGCGGGCGGTGGTCTTACTGAGCCCCGTCTCCGTCACCACTTCATCCACGGAAAAACAGCGCTCACCCGCATCGGCAAACAGGGTCTGTACGCGAGACAGCGTATTCTCCTCGATCCCTTTGCTGCCGTTATCCAGCTTGTAGTTCTTTGCCTGCAACTGATACAGCGAATCCACGTTCTGCTGATCGACGATCTTCCACACCCTTTGCTGCTCGGTGAACTGCACAAAACGTTCCAGTGACTGGCTCAGACGTTTCCACGACACCGGTTTAAGAATGTAATCAAACGCGCCGTTGCGAATCGCCTGGCTACAGGTATCCATGTCACTGGCGGCGGTAATGAAAATAACCGAACAGTTGGCGCGAATGATCATCGGGTCGCTAATCAGCGTAATCCCTTTGCCATCCGGCAGATAATTATCGAGCAACACCAGTTGTGGTTGCTTACTGGCGAGCAGCGCCTTCGCTTCTGCCAGGGATGTGGCGATACCCACCAGCCGCAATCGTGGATGCTTACCAATCAGTTCTGCATGGAGCTGCGCCAGCTCGTTTTCATCTTCTACTATCAGCACATCTATCTGTTCATGTCGCATAATTCTGATCTTCCAGAGTCGGAGCGGGGCGTTGTATCTGACCCGTTTCCGGAATAAATAAAGAGAAAATCGTTCCGCGCGGCGCGTTATCAGAAACTTCAATGGTGCCGCCCACCTGCGTGACATAGCTGGAGATCAGATACAGGCCGATGCCATGATCGCCGTTGCGTTTCGTTGTCATCCCTCGGTCAAAAATACGATCCCGAATGGACGGGTCGATCCCGATGCCGCGATCTGCCACTTCAATAATCAGCTCGCGCTCATTTTGCAGGATCAAGACCTCAACGGGCTCGTGCGGCAACGCGGCGCGTTGCGTTGCTTCAATGGCGTTATCCAGCAGGTTACCAATAATCGATATCAGTTCGGCTTCCACCAGCAGGTGCGCGGGGCGCGACATCTGGCAGCCAGGGTCAAAAACCAACTCTACCCCTTTTTCCCGGGCGCGGGCCGCTTTACCCAGCAGCAAACCGCACAATGTAGGGGAGCTAAAACGTGACGAAATAAAGTCGAGCAGCTCCTGCGCATGCTCCGACTGGGCCTGAAGATAACGAATCGCCTCGTCGTAGCGTTCCATATGCAGCAGGCCGGAAAGTGTCGTCATCCGGTTAAGCTGCTCGTGGCGCATGATACGCAGGTTATCGACATAACGTTTCACCTGGCTCAACTGGGCGCTGAGGCTGTCGATTTCATTACGATCGCGAAAGGTAATGACCCAACCTTGCAGCTTATCTTCCAGCATAATGCGCACACGGCTGGCAATGACTGTCGCGTGATTAAAACGGCAGATCTCATCGTGTGTATCTTTCGCCAGCATCGCACTGCGGGAGAAAAAGGGCACGGCCGGAATCACGTCGGAGATCAATTGCCCCCGCAGTTCGCGCGTGGGTTGGCTCAGATTGAGCAATGTTCTCGCGGCCTGGTTTATCACCTCGATGCGCAGATTGCTGTCGATGGCGATCACCCCTTCGTAAATCGACTCCATCATCGCTTTTTGCTGGCGCACCAGCAGGCCGATTTCTCGCGGCTCCAGTGAAAAGATCTGCTTCTTGATACTGCGGGTAAAGAACCACGAGAAGATAAACAGTGCCGCTAACAGCAGTACGGCGGCAATAAAGATATTGATTGCCTTGCCGAGGGTGATGGTATCGAGATAGCTGGTCAGATAACCCACGGAAACAATACCAATCACCTTACCTGCGTCATTGAATATCGGTGCTTTACTGCGTAAGGAAATACCCAGGCCGCCCTGGCGGATAGTGGTCAGGCTTTTACCCTGCAACACTTCCTGATTATCGCCCCCGACCAGCGTAGTCCCCACACGGTCATCATAAACCGAATGGAATAGATGAATGCCTTTATCATCGCCAATGACAATAAAACTGGCATCGCTGCGATCGACTACTTGTTGCATAAATTCTGCAATCGCGGGAATATCTTTTTCCGCAACCGATTTGCGTAAATTCGGAATTATCGCTATTTCTTCAGCTTGTATTTTTGCTCGCGTACTCATTTCCTGATAAAGCTGGCGACCGACATCGATATAATAATAACCACCCAGTAAGATGAACAAACCGGAGAAAAACAGTACCAGCGAAATAAAGAGCTTAATCTGGAAGGAAACTTTCATGGTGTGGTACGCACAGAGCAACAAAAACGGTAATGTAACATCTTTCCTGTTGACAGTGGCGAGTTTACTGGAAACTTGTGATCCCTTGCACACCTGATGCTGACTGGCGACGTTAAAGAAACAAAGACTTTCTGGAAATGTTATTAACTTGTTTTTTTATTTAAAAAAACCATAAAAACCACGGAAATAATTACGGCATTAATCACACTAAATTAAAGAAACCATAAAAACCATAGGTGCCATTAAAACTTCGGTTTTATTATGCTGCGCCTCACATAACGTAAAAACCTGGCCCTTTAAGCTACAAATGCAAAATAACCAAGGGGCTTAATTATGAGCACAACTGACGATTCTTTTTCTATTACCTCTGAGTCGCTATCGATTCAAAAACCATCATTGAAAGACAGATGGTGGCACATTATGGATACCTGGAAAGTCGGGATTATTCCATTGCCGTTGTTTTTACTTGCTGGTGCATTAATCGCCATCGATTGTCTGGGCGGTAAATTACCCAGTGATATCGTTGTGATGGTCGCAACGCTGGCGTTTTTCGGCTTCGCCTGTGGTGAGTTCGGTAAACGCCTGCCGATTATCGGTAAACTGGGTGCGGCGGCGATTTGCGCTACCTTCATCCCTTCTGCAATGGTCTATTATGGCCTGCTGCCGGATGTGGTTGTCGAGTCCACCACCAAGTTCTACAAATCCACTAATATTCTGTACCTCTATATCTGCTGCATTATTGTCGGCAGTATTATGAGCATGAATCGCACCACGCTGATTCAGGGCTTCCTGCGTATTTTCTTCCCGATGCTGTGTGGCGAAATCGTCGGCATGCTGGTTGGGATGGGCGTGGGGCTGCTGCTCGGTCTCGAACCGTTCCAGATCTTCTTCTTTATCATTCTGCCAATCATGGCGGGTGGTGTGGGTGAAGGCGCCATTCCGCTTTCTATCGGTTACGCCACCATTCTGCATATGGATCAGGGCGTTGCGCTGGGTCGCGTACTGCCGATGGTAATGCTTGGTGGCCTGACTGCCATCATTATCTCTGGCTGTCTGAACCAACTGGGTAAACGCTTCCCGCACCTGACTGGTGAAGGTCAGTTGATGCCGAATCGTGATAACACCGATGAGAAAACCCCTGCTACGCCTGCATTCAGCGGCAAAGCTGACGTCACCACTATCGCATCCGGTGCGCTGCTGGCCGTGCTGCTGTACATGCTGGGTATGCTGGGCCACAAACTGATTGGTCTGCCAGCGCCGGTTGGCATGCTGTTTATGGCGGTGCTGGTCAAACTGGTTCACGGCGTATCGCCGAAGATCCTCGAAGGTTCTCAGGTCGTTTACAAATTCTTCCAGACCTCTGTGACTTACCCAATCCTCTTCGCTGTGGGCGTGGCTATCACCCCGTGGCAGGAGCTGGTACACGCATTCACCCTCACTAACCTGTTGGTGATTGTCAGCACCGTGTCTGCGCTGGTCGCCACGGGCTTCTTCGTAGGTAAAAAAATCGGTATGCATCCGATTGATGTCGCCATCGTCTCCTGCTGTCAGAGCGGGCAGGGTGGTACCGGGGATGTTGCCATCCTCACTGCAGGTAACCGTATGAGCCTGATGCCGTTTGCCCAGATCGCTACCCGTATCGGCGGCGCGATCAACGTCTCGGTATCACTGCTGGTTCTCGGCAACTTCCTCGTCTGATTCATGTGTTACAGGAACTGATATGAAACTCGCAAGCTTTGTCCATCAGGGGATCCGTAGTTACGGGATCGTGAAGGCGGATGGTGTGATCAATCTGGGACGCCGTCTGGGCGATCGTTACAGCGATCTGAAATCGTTGCTCGCTGCCAACGCGTTAAATGAAGCGCAGCAGTTGTCTGGTGAAAAACCGGATCTGAGCTTCGATGCGCTGGAATTTCTGCCGGTGATTGATAACCCAGGGAAAATTCTTTGCGTCGGCATGAACTATGCCGACAAACGTAAAGAGTTTGATCAGCACAACCCGGCACCGACGCTGTTCGTCCGTTTTGCCGATTCGCAAACCGGCCACCAGACTCCGGTACTCAAACCGCGTCACTCCAGCGAGTTTGATTACGAAGGTGAACTGGCGGTGATCATCGGCAAAAGCGGAGAGAACATCTCCCGTGAAGAGGCATTGAGCCACGTTGGCGGTTATAGCTGCTATATGGACGGTTCTGCACGCGACTGGCAGCACACCTGGTTTACCGCCGGTAAAAACTGGCGTCAGACCGGTGCGTTCGGTCCGTGGATGACCACGGCGGATGAGATTCCGGATCCGCACAGTCTGGCGATCCGCACCTGGCTGAATGGCCGCATGGTGCAGGAAGACAACACCGCCAGCATGATCCACAAAGTGGCGGAGCTTATCGAGTACATCAGTACCTTCACGCGCCTGAATGCTGGCGATGTGATCATCACCGGTTCACCGGGTGGCGTTGGCAAAAAACGTAATCCACCGCTGTTCATGAACGCGGGCGATCGCATCGAAGTGGAGATCGAGAATATCGGTCATCTCAGCAATGTGATTATGGACGCGCCAGCCTTATCGCTGTCGCCCATGCACTAAGGAACGCGGCGGATTTATGCAAGCACAACCTCCCATTGATTTTCGCATTGCGGATGTCACAAGCGGCGCGCAGCGTTTTACGCAGATTCGTAATCTGCTCGCGGACAGCGGCTTAGGCATGGACAACGATATCACCACTTTCGTTGAAGCCTGGTCGGGACGCCGGCTGGTGGGTTGTGCGGGCCTGGCCGCCAATGTCATCAAATGTGTGGCGGTAGATGAAAACCTGCGCGGCGAAAATCTTAGCGCCCGTTTGCTGGCTGAGGTGGAACACCTCGCGCTGTCACGGGGCCATTTTCATCTGTTCCTCTGTACGCGCCCCTGTAACAAGGAGCGCTTTGCACACAGCGGATTCTGGCCTATTGCGCAGAGCGGCAACAACGCGGTGTTAATGGAAAACACGCCCTTTGGCATCAGCCGTTACTGCCGCTCATTGCAGCCTTATCGCGTAGAAGGAAAGCGCGTTGGGGCTATCGTGATGAACGCTAATCCGTTCACCCTTGGGCACCGCCATCTGGTGGAACAAGCGGCGCATTCCTGCGACCACTTACATCTGTTCGTGGTTCAGGAGGATGCGTCGTTTTTCCCCTTCACCGACCGTCTGGACATGGTACGGGCAGGGGTCGCTCATCTGCCAAACGTGACCGTTCACAAGGGATCGGAATACATCATTTCGCGGGCGACATTTCCGGCCTATTTCCTCAAAGAGACCGGCAAGGTACAGCAGGCGTGGAGCGAAATCGATCTGCTGATTTTTCGCGACCACATCGCCCCCGCGCTGGGTATTACCCATCGATTTATCGGCTCAGAGCCGTTTTGCGATATTACGCGCCAGTACAACCAGACTATGCACCGCCTGCTTACAGGCGCGGTAGAGGTGGTGGAGATCCCGCGCATCAAAGCCACGGGCAATGCCATCTCTGCCTCGGAAGTTCGTCGTCTACTTAAGACGCACCAGTTTTCCCGTATTCGGGAAATAGTACCGGATACCACTTTCGTGCATCTCGAAACGCACTACAGCGCGGAAGTCGCTTAAAAAACTCAGGAAATAAATTATGAAAATTGTTAGGGAGGCGCTGGCCGGGACTATGGAGTCCAGCGACCTGATGGTGAAAATAGCCCCCGCTGATGGCGAGCTGGACATCGTCATCCACAGTGAAGTGATTAAGCAGTTTGGCGATCAAATTCGCCATGTGGTGACCACCACGCTGCGCGCCATGGAAGTCCACCAGGGACTGATCATTATTGAAGATAAAGGTGCGCTGGACTGTGTGATCCGCGCCCGCCTACAGAGCGCGGTATTACGCGCCAGTGACAGTGACAATATTGACTGGGAGAAACTGCAATGAAAAAGCTTCGTCGTAGCATGCTGTTTCTCCCAGGCGCCAACGCCGCCATGCTTTCCAACTCGTTTATTTACCGCCCGGACTCCATCATGTTTGACCTGGAAGATGCCGTGGCGCTGCGTGAAAAAGACACTGCGCGTCTGCTGGTCTTTCATGCGCTGCAACACCCGATGTACGAAGACATCGAAACCGTCGTTCGTATCAACCCGCTCAATACCCCGTTTGGCCTGAAAGATCTGGAAGCCGTGGTCCGCGCCGGGGTGGATGTGGTTCGTCTGCCAAAAACCGACACGCCGGAAGATATTTACGAACTCGAACGCCACCTTGAACGCATCGAAATGGCCTGCGGGCGTGAGATCGGATCCACGAAGGTGATGGCGGCGATCGAATCCGCGATCGGTGTTATCAATGCCGTGGCGATCGCGCGCAGTTCTCAGCGTCTGATCGGCATCGCGCTGGCGGCGTTTGACTACGTGATGGACATGCAAACCGAACGCGGCGACGGCACCGAGCTGTTCTACGCCCGCTGTGCCGTACTGCATGCGGCACGTGCCGCCGGGATCGACGCCTTTGACGTGGTGTGGTCGGACGTAAATGACGAGGCCGGTTTCCTGCGCGAAGTCGATCTGATTCGCAAAATGGGCTTTAACGGCAAGTCGCTGATCAACCCGCGCCAGATCGATCTGCTGCACAACGCGTATGCGCCAACGCAGCACGAAGTGGATCACGCGAAGTTAGTGATCGAAGCCGCAGAAGAGGGCGAACGCAACGGGCTGGGCGTGGTGTCGCTGAACGGTAAGATGATCGACGGCCCCATTATTAATCATGCGCGAATGGTGCTGGAACGTGCCGCCGCGTCCGGCGTGCGTCGGTAAGGACAGAACAATGAATCAGACAGAGCTTCTCCACGTTAACTTTCCGCATCTGCGCGATTTAAAACCGTTCGATAGCGCCCATGCCAGCACGCCGTGGCTTGCCGATCTCGACAGCAAACATAACCGCAAATTGTGCGCCACCCTGGAAGATGCCATTGCCCGCAGTGGCCTGAAAGACGGCATGACCATTTCGTTCCACCATGCGTTTCGCGAAGGCGACCGGGTGATCAACAACGTGGTGGAAATCCTGGCGCGGCTGGGCTTTAAAGATCTCACGCTGGCTTCCAGCTCGCTGATGACCTGTAACGAAAGCCTGATTGAGCATATCAAAAACGGTGTTATCACCCGTATCTACACCTCTGGCATGCGCGGCAAACTGGCGGATGCGATTTCCCACGGCCTGATGGCGGAGCCGGTGCAAATCCACTCGCACGGTGGCCGCGTGAAACTGCTGCAGGATGGCGAGCTGAATATCGATGTCGCCTTCCTCGGCGTACCGTGCAGCGACGAATTTGGTAACGCTAACGGCACCCAGGGGAAATCCTGCTGTGGTTCGCTGGGGTATGCCATGGTCGATGCGCAGTTCGCTAAAAAAGTGGTGTTGCTGACCGAAGAGCTGGTGCCGTTCCCGAACATGCCAGCCAGCCTGGTACAGGATCAGGTGGATTACATCGTACAGGTCGAGAGCGTAGGCGACCCGGCGAAAATCAGCGTTGGCGCGGCGCGCGTGACCAGCAACCCGCGTGAACTGATGATTGCCCGTTATGCGGCGGATGTTATCGAGCATTCCGGCTATTTCAAAAATGGTTTCTCCATGCAGACGGGTTCCGGTGCGGCTTCAACGGCCTGTACACGTTTTATGGAAGAGAAAATGGAACGTCTCGGCGTGAAGGCAAGCTTTGCGCTGGGCGGTATCACCGGTGGTCTGGTCTCGCTGCACGAAAAAGGTCTGGTGGCAAAACTGCTGGATACGCAGTGCTTTGACAGTGAGGCGGCAGCATCGCTGGCGCGTAACCCGAACCACGTGGAAATCTCTACCAACGTTTACGCCAACCCTGGCAGCAAAGCGGCCTGCTGTGACCAACTGGACGTGGTTATCCTCAGTGCGCTGGAGATCGACGTTGACTTCAACGTCAACGTTATCACCGGTTCCGATGGCGTGATGCGCGGCGCATCCGGCGGCCACTGTGACGTTGCAGCGGCAGCGAATTTGACCATTGTTGTGGCACCGCTTCTGCGCAGCCGCATCCCGACCGTTGTAAAACGCGTCACCACGCTGCTCACGCCGGGTGAAAGCATTGATGTGCTGGTCACCGACCATGGCATCGCGGTGAACCCGGCACGTCCGGAAATCCGCGAGCGCCTGGTGAATGCCGGGCTGAAAGTGGTGGATATCGAAGCCCTGTACGCGCGTGCGATCTCGCTGACCGGGACACCGAAACCCATTGAATTCACCGACCGTATCGTCGGGGTGATTCGCTATCGTGACGGCAGCGTGATTGACGTTGTGCGTCAGGTGAAGGAGAACATCTAATGACATTACTGACGCCCGTAAGAGCGGGCGTCAGCCTTGAAGCGCTGCTGACGGCGAAAGAAAACCGTGCAGCGCGCCAGGCTGACTGGCTCACTCATTATCACCATCCGGTTATCTCCCTGACGTTGGTCACCCCCGGCGCGCAGAAAGACAGTATCCGTTACCGTAACACCATGGGGGTGGCGCTACAGGCGTGCGATCAACTGCTGTGGCAGAATCACTGGCCAGTGCTGGATCGCCAGGTACTGTGGTTGCCGACCGGTGCGGAAGCTCTGTGGTGTGTTGACCATGCCGCGGCGGAAATTAAAGCCCAGTGTATTGAACTGGAACAGACGCATCCGCTTGGAAGACTGTGGGATTTTGATGTGATATGCCCGAAAAACGGTCAGGTGGGACGTCAGTCTCTGGATCTCAGTACCCGGCGCTGCCTGGTCTGCGATGAACCTGCCCACGGTTGCGCCCGGTCGCGCCGTCATCCCATGGAAGAGGTCGTGTCACGTGTGGAGACCCTGATCGATGGCTGGTTCGCTCGCGACTAAACTCGCCCGTTTTGATGTCTGGGCGCTGGCCGCCACGGCACTGCGTCTTGAAGTCAATCTCACCCCCAAACCGGGGCTGGTGGACATGGCGAACAATGGTTCGCACAGCGATATGGATCACGCGTTATTTTTACGCAGTATCGATGCCATCACCCCCTGGTTTCGCGTCTTCGAAAAAGCCGGGTTCGAGCATGCTTTAAAACCCGCCAGCGAACAGTTGCGCTTATTGCGCCCGGCAGGAATGGCCTGCGAACAGGCTATGTTCGAGGCGACCGACGGTGTAAATACCCATAAAGGCGGCATCTTTTCCCTGGGGCTGATCTGCTTTGCGGCGGGGCGTTTACGCGGTCTGAACCGTCTGGTCTGTGCACAATCGGTCTGTCAGCAGGTGGCTGAGATCTGCAAAGGGCTGGTGGCGCGAGAGCTGGCTTCCCGCACGCATGCGACAACGGCGGGTGAAAAACAGTATCAACAGTTTGGCCTGACCGGCGCGCGCGGTGAGGCGGAACTGGGCTTTCCCACGATACGCCAACATGTGCTGCCGTACTGGTATCAGGAGGCGGGTGAACGGCGTTTTCACCATGCGCTGCTGCGCTTAATGGCGATAAATCCCGACAGTAATCTGGTCTCCCGCGGCGGTATCGACGGGTTGTGCTATGTGCAGGAATATGCGCAGACGCTGTTAAAAAACGGCTGGAACATTGCGCGCCTGCAAGAGATGGATAAGGCATTAATCAGTCGCAATCTCAGCCCCGGCGGCAGCGCCGATCTGCTGGCGGTCTCGTATGTGCTGGCGACGCTGGGCTAGCGGTAGAGGCTAACCGGCAGACATAAAAAAGCCCGGTGGCATCACGCGCACCGGGCAGGCATTAAATCAGTCAGGCTTATGCTTTCTGCACGACGCCAGCCGCTTGCGGAACATGTTTGTATTTGAACATCGCCATGAACGCAAAGGCCAGAACCACAGAGTAACCGGCGAAAATCAGCCACACGGTTTTCCAGTCGGTTGCGCCTGCAACGGTGTACATCTCAACCACTTTACCACTCGCCATACCGCCAAGGATACAGCCGAAGCCGTTGGTCATCATCAGCAGCATACCCTGCGCACTGGCGCGGATAGCCGGGTTCACTTCTTTCTCGACAAATACAGAACCGGAGATGTTGAAGAAGTCGAACGCACAACCGTAAACGATCATGGAGAGAACCAGCAGGACGGTGCCGAACGGGGTTGGATCGCCGTAAGCGAACAGGCCGAAACGCAGCATCCAGGCAACGATACTCATCAGCATGACGTTCTTGATGCCGTAACGGCCCAGGAAGAACGGAATCGCCAGGATAAAGACAGTTTCTGAAATCTGCGAGATAGACATCAGCACGGAGGCATGCGTCACGATGAAGCTATTCGCGAACAGCGGATTTGAGTCGAAGCTGTGCAGAAAGGTGTTACCAAACATATTGGTAATCTGCAGTTCCGCGCCCAGCAGCATGGAGAAGATAAAGAAAATCGCCATGCGTTTGTTTTTGAACAGCGCGAAGGCGTTCAGGCCCAGCATTTCCACCCAGGTCTGGTTTTTCTGGGTGTTGCTTACCGGCATGTGCGGCAGGGTCAGGGAGAACAGGCTCAGCACCAGGGAGAGTGCGGCACCGATATAGAGCTGCATATGGCTCAGTTCGAAGCCAGAGAAGCTCACCGCCCACATCGCCAGGATAAAGCCGATGGTGCCCCAGATACGAATCGGTGGGAAGTCCGTAACGATGTCATAACCGGCGTTTTGCAGGCGCGCGTAGGAGATGGTGTTGACCAGGCCCAGCGTGGGCATATACGCCAGCGAGTTGAGCAGGATAACTGCAAACATCGCACCCGGTGTGGTCACGCCAGCGGCGATAAACAGGGTAATAGCACCCACCAGATGGCAGATAGCGTAAACCCATTTCGCGCTCAGCCACTTATCAGCCACGATACCCAGCAACGCAGGCATAAAGACCGAGGCAATACCCAGGGAGCTATAGACCGCGCCAATTTCCGCACCCTGGAATTTCAGGGTGACAAACATATAAGAGCCGAGCGTAGTCAGCCAGCTCCCCCACAGGCAGAACTGCAGGAAGATAATCACTTTAAGCTGCAGCTTAAGATTCATGTTAGTTTCCTCACCGAAGGCGTCTGATATACCTGTCATATTTCAGGCTGCATGTGCGTTGGCTTTTCTCACTTATCTCAGTCACTTACCAGAGTAAGCTCCTGGGGATTCGCTGCGTTGCCGCCATCCTGCAACTCGAATTATTTAGGGTATAGATGTTGGAATTAAGACAATTACTGTTGTTATGTGAGGCGATTCTATCATCGAAGTTGGGGCGAGATTGTTACATCCGACATATAAATGCAAACTTGATATGGTTGCAGTCGAATATAGTGACGTTCGTCACATTTGTATGCGGGGGACATCCGTGTTCAAAGGGAATTCTTATCCCCTCCCGCTAAACGGAAGGGGATAAGTCACCTCTTACTTCGTGCGACGATAGCTTTTCTGCGCGGTATTCACTTTATAAAGGTAGTTACGTGACTCCGCAGAAGGGTGGCGAGTGGTCAGGGTGGAATAGACATCGCCCGGCGCCATCGTGTTGATGATATTGGCGGCCTGCACTTTGTCGCTGGAGAAGACGCGCAGAACGCTACCCGCACCGCCATTGTAAGCGGTGATGACGGCATAACGGCGCGAGGTGGGGTTGGTTATCCCGGAAAGATAGACATTATTGAGCATCGCCAGGTAAGCCGTGCCGGTATCGATATTGCTTTCCGGATCGAACAGATAGCTGCGACTCGGGGTACCGGATTTGCCCTGCGCGCGGAACACATCACGACCAGCGCTATGCTGCACCACCTGCATCAGCCCCAGCGCGTCGGAGCGGCTGACCGCATAAGGGTTAAATGACGATTCGGTCTGCATAATGGCCAGAATCAGCGATTCGTCAACGCCGTAGCGACGAGCGGCCTGATGTACCATGCCAACATATTTATGCGCACGTTTATCCAGATGGTTTGGCACCAGATTAAACGTCACGCTGTAAATGATTTTTAACCCGACACTGCGTTTTTGCAGCCGCGTTTTTAGCAGGTAATCTGCGAAGCTGGTCGCACGCCCCATCCAGCGAATGGGCTGGCCCGTGTTATCCACCACCTGGCCATACAGGAACGGCTCTTTGGATATCTGGATATCATCCGCGTCGGAATAGAGATCGATAGAGCCCGGATCATCACCCATTAACAGGGTTTTGATAATGGCCTGGCGCAAATGTGCCGTAGGGTCTGTGCCGGAGATGGTCTCGACGGTGATGGTGCCTTCGTCGAAGTTGATGTGGCTTCGGGTTTGGTACTGATCGGTGTACTTGACGTAATCTTTTGGACCGGCAATCAGTACTTCGCTAAATCCCCATAAGTTCTCGATATTGTGGGCGAACTGCCCCATTAAAATGTCAAAACCGTTGGTATCTTTAACCCAGGCTTCGTTATAGGTCTCGCCATTTTTATTTGAGCTGGAACAAGAAATAAGCAACGGCGCAATGATCGCTAGCGCTAAAAATTTTTTCATCATTCCGGAAGTATTGTTGGTTGCACAAATGACCCTGAATCAGGCCGCAGACGGCGGAACATCGCTGCGGCCATGCATTTATTTTTTATCTTCCGGCGTATAGCCTTCAATATGCACATCTTTACCTTCGAACAGGTAACTCACCATTTCCTGCTCAAGCAGTTTGCGATGCTCAACGTTCATCATGTTGAGTTTCTTTTCGTTGATCAGCATCGTCTGCTTTTTCTGCCACTGGGACCAGGCTTCTTTGGAGATTTCGTTATAAATACGCTTACCCAGTTCCCCCGGATAGAGCTGAAAGTCTTGCCCCTCTGCATCACGTTGCAGGAAGGTACAGAAAATAGTGCGGCTCATAAATAGTCCTCTTTACTCTGCGCGGCGTTACATCGCCACGCCGATGCGTAATTGTTGTAACAGGCGCTCCACGGGGGCTGCCAGGCCCACTGACGGCGGCTGCGCTAAGTTATACCAAAGACCTGTACCTTCATCCATGCAAGAACTGAACGAGGACACGGTAAGCCACATAGGCACAATATCCAGATGGAAATGGCTGAACGTGTGGCGAAACGCAATCAGTTGGCTGAGATTATCGGCCTTAATCTGATGTTGCGCCAGCCAGTCATGTAATGACGCTTCATCTTCAAACTGCGGGAAACAGAACAAGCCGCCCCATAACCCAACCGGTGGACGCTGTTGCAGGAAGACCTGATCGCCATGTTGCATCAACAGGAAATATGCGGTGCGCTCCGGCAGCGTTTGCCTGGGCTTTTTGCCAGGATATTCGGCCCAAGAGTGGTTCGCGTAGGCAATACAGCCTGTTTGCAGCGGGCAAAGCGTGCATTTGGGTTTTGAACGTGTACAGACCATGGCGCCTAAGTCCATCATCGCCTGATTAAACTGTTCCACCCCTTTGGCCGGGGTCACCTGTTCAGCCAGCTCCCACAGACGTTTCTCCACCTCTTTCTTGCCCGGCCAGCCTGCAACCGCGTAGCAACGCGCAAGAACGCGCTTCACGTTGCCGTCGAGGATCGCAAAGTGTTTACCCTGTGATAAAGAAAGAATGGCGCCGGCAGTCGAACGTCCAACACCTGGCAGTGCGGCAACCTCTTCAAAGGTTTGCGGGAAGACGCCGCCATGCAGTTCGGCCACCTGTTTTGCCGCTTTGTGCAGATTACGCGCACGGGCGTAATAGCCGAGTCCGGTCCATAAATGCAGCACTTCATCAAGCGGCGCATTAGCCAGGTCGGTGACGGTGGGAAACCGTGCCATAAAACGCTCAAAATAAGGGATGACAGTTGCGACCTGGGTCTGTTGCAACATCACTTCGGATAGCCATACTTTGTAAGGCGTTTTTTCAATTTGCCAGGGCAGGGTCTTACGCCCGTATTTGTCGTACCAGTCCAGAACCTGGGTTGAAAATTGAGACGCTTGCATGGTCACCAACATCGCGTTAACAGGGGGGCTGATTGCAGCACAGCGGCATGAACGTGTAAACCGGAACTTTCCGGTGCTTTCATCTTGCATACTGTATCGAACTTTGGATAATGCCCGTTTCCTGAACACTCTCACAAGCAGACTTATTTATGAATAACGACGTCATCTCACCAGAATTTGATGAAAACGGCCGCCCGCTGCGCCGTATCCGCAGCTTTGTCCGCCGCCAGGGGCGCCTGACCAAAGGGCAACAGCACGCGCTTGATAATTACTGGCCGGTGATGGGCGTTGAGTTTGCTGAGCAGCCGCTCGATTTTGCCGCCCTGTTTGGCAATAGCGGGCCGGTGACGCTGGAGATTGGCTTCGGTATGGGTGCTTCGCTGGTGGAAATGGCGAAAACCCGTCCTGAGCAGAACTTTTTAGGTATTGAAGTGCATTCACCGGGTGTGGGGGCATGCCTCTCCTCGGCACATGAAGAGGGCGTCGGAAACCTGCGCGTGATGTGTCATGACGCCGTCGAAGTGCTGCACAAAATGATTCCTGACAATTCATTAAACATGGTTCAGCTCTTTTTCCCTGACCCGTGGCATAAAGCACGTCATAATAAGCGCCGTATCGTTCAGGTGCCGTTTTCTGAACTGGTGAAGAGCAAGCTGAAACTGGGCGGCGTGTTTCATATGGCAACAGACTGGGAAGCCTACGCAGAGCACATGCTGGAAGTTATGTCCTCTATTGAGGGTTATCAGAACCTGTCGTCGACTAAAGATTATGTGCCGCGCCCGGATTCGCGCCCGGTAACCAAATTTGAACAACGTGGTCATCGCCTTGGCCACGGCGTATGGGACTTAATGTTCGAGAGGGTAAAATAATGGCAAAGAACCGTAGTCGTCGTCTGCGTAAAAAGATGCACATTGACGAGTTTCAGGAGATCGGTTTTTCCGTCAAATGGCGTTTTCCGGAAGGCACCACTGAAGAACAGATTGATAAGCTGGTCGATGAGTTTATCAGCGAAGCCGTTGAAGCTAACGGCCTGATCTTTGGCGGTAGCGGTTTCCTGGCTTGGGAAGGTCTGGTCTGCAAACCGAACATTGGTCATTGCACCGAAGAGGACCGGGCGCTGATTCGTAAGTGGCTTGAGGAGCACAAATTCGAAGAGGTCAGCGTCAGCGAACTTTTCGATATTTGGTGGGACTAAGAATGAAAGGGTCGGCAATTGCCGGCCCATTTTGTCTCTACAGGAGTGGTTATGATGCGCAAGACGCTACTGGCGGTAGCACTGACGGCAACGGCTTTTGCCGCGAATGCGGATTACAAATGTAGCGTGAACCCGCGTGATGATGTGATTCTAAGCCCGCAAACCGTCCAGGTGAAAGGCGAAAACGGTAATCTGATCTTAACGCCGGAAGGTAACGTGACCTTCAACGGTAAACAGTATTCGCTGAGCGCCGCACAACGCGAGCAGGCAAGGGATTATCAGTCTGAATTGCGCAGCGCGCTACCATGGATTGATGAAGGTGCTCGCTCACGCGTAGAGAAAAGTCGCGTGGCGCTGGACCAAATCATCGTCAAGGAAGTGGGCGAGAGCAGCAATATGCGTGGCCGCCTGACCAAGCTGGATGCCCAGCTTAAAGAGCAGATGAACAAAATTATTGAGCATCGCAGCGATGGCCTGACGTTCCACTATAAAGCGGTTGATGACGTGCAGGCTAATGGTCAACAACTGGTGAACCAGGCGATGGGCGGTATTCTGCAGGACAGCATTAACGAGATGGGCGCCAAAGCGGTACTGAAAGGCGGCGGCAACCCGCTGCAGGGTGTGCTCGGTAGCCTCGGCGGTTTGCAGACCGCCATCCAGAACGAGTGGAAAAACCAGGAAGCGGATTTCCAGCAGTTCGGTAAAGATGTGTGTAGCCGCGTGGTGTCGCTGGAAGCTAACCGTAAAGCGCTGGTGAGCGGGCTTAAGTAAGGTTCTGTTATTTCTCTTCTGTCTGTTCCCCTCACCCTAACCCTCTCCCCGGAGGGGCGAGGGGACCGATAGTGCGATTTGAGACTACGGTGCTGATTTCCCCCTCTCCCTTTTAGGGAGAGGGCCGGGGTGAGGGTAACAGCATTTGCAGCGTCTCAAATATCCGCTCCAGCACGGCCTCTTCGTTTTGCCAGAGTTCATTGTTCCAAAACCGCATGATCATCCAGCCTTTTTTGTTTAACCATACCGTTCGCTGAACATCATATTCGTACCGCTCATCATGCTGACCACCATCCAGCTCAATGGCAAGCCGTGCCTCGCAGCAGGCGAAATCAAGAATGTAATGACCGACAGGGTGCTGCCGACGAAACTTGTAACGAGAAAATCGGCGGCTGCGTAACAGATACCAAAGCCGTCTTTCTTCTTGTGTCAGTTCGCGTCTGAGTTGTTTTGCATGTGAGCGTATTATTTCCATCCACACACTCTGCCACTCTCTCCCTGTTTCACCACAACCTTCTGCTGACACTGGAACCCGCCTTCCAAATAATTGTCCTATGACTCGCAAGGTTATTAATGGATGAGACATTAAAAGGATTTTTGACGATGAAAATGAAATGGGCCGCAGGACTGGCGGCGTTGATACTTCTGTCGGGCAGCGTGCTGGCCGATAGCAATATCCCCACCGATGAGGTGCTGAAAAAGCAGTTTAACCAGGCGCAGGAAGGGCTAATGCAACTGGATAGCATCACATTGCGTCTGCTTGATTCGCACGGTAACCAGGCGACCTATGCCGCCGAAGGCGATATCTCCGCCACGGAAGATCTCTATTCCATGGTCGGTATGGCCGGAAACTATCAGTTTATGGAACAGACCTGGACCAAAGGGCGCCCGGTGAAGTTCTCGGCGATGGTCAAGGCGGTGGGGACAAAAGATTCCGGCTGGACCACCGAGTTCTTCTCTATGCAGATGGCGGCGAAACCTGCCGGGTATCCGAAACCGGACATTAACAACAAAGAGAAGTATCTGGTGGTCACCGACAGCGATTTTTATCCCCGCCTCGCCAAAATTGAAGCCGACAGGGCCGCCCAGAAAAAAGCGCTGGATAAATCCCTTGAGAAACAAGAGCAGCTCCAAAAGGAGATTGATGCGCTGGACGCCCAGATTGCCGCTTCGTGGGGCAAAGACAAAAACGGCAAACAGTTAACCCGTGATGATGTGCAACACGCGCTGCTGGAGGAGCTTCAGGAGGTGGGCAGGCAGAACGATCCGTTGCATTTTGAAAATAACTACAACAAAACGATTTATGAACCGGCGCTGGCCGAGTGCCAGAAAAAACCGGATTGCGATGCCACACCGCTGCGAAAAGCGCGTGCTACGGCACTCGTGGACCAGCGTCTGGACTATCAACTCAAGTTTCAGCTCAAGCGCGAAGAGGTCATGAAAACCCTGGAGGCTTACGATAAAAAGCGGGAGCCGCTGCGCAAAAAACGTAATGAACTTTACAGCGAGCTCAGCAAGTTGGATATCGCCAATAGCAAAGCCCTGATGGATTACAAAGGTTGGGAGCGGGACATCGCCGTTATGCGTCGCCAGGGTATTATCAAATAAATCAACCAGCCCGTGTGTGCCGGGCTGGATTCAGATCACTCCCCGGCGAGGAAAATGAAATGGGCCACCGTGGTGGCCCATTTCATTTTTTCGGATTAGAAAGGGCGTTGTTTCTCCCTGCCTGATCGAGTTACATCAAACCCAGTATGCGGGGGAGCCATAGCGAGATTTGCGGTATATAAGTAATCAATGCCAGCGCTACGAGTAGTGCGGCATAAAAAGGAAGTAAAGGCTTAATCAAGTGCTGAATTTTAACGCCCGAAATAGAGCAGCCAACAAACAAGGCACTGCCGACCGGTGGCGTTAATAATCCGATGCACAGGTTCGCAACCATCATGATACCAAAGTGTACCGGGTCCATACCTAAGTCTTGCGCAATAGGCAGGAAAATTGGCGTGAAGATAAGTACCGCTGGGGTCATATCCATAAAAACGCCAACAATAAGAAGAACAAGATTAATTAATAAAAGAATAACGAGCGGATTTTCAGAAATAGACATCAGCGCATCGCTAATCATGTAGGGTACATCTGCATTTGTCATTGCCCATGACATCCCAACGGAAAAACCGATCAGCAATAAAACAATAGATGTTGTTACCACTGATTCAAGGACTAACGACGGTAGCTCACTCCACTTCACTTCGCGATAAACGAAAACTGACAAGATGAAAGTGTAAACCACAGCAATAGCAGATGCTTCTGTTGCGGTAAATACGCCCCCCAGGATGCCACCCATAACAATGATGACCAATAATAGGCTAGGCAACGCAGCAAAAAACGCTGTCAGTGCCTGTTTGAATGACGGTTTTTCTGAAAGCGGATATCCGCGTCGGCTGGCGATAACCGCACAAACCATCATGATGACCAGCCCCATCAAAATGCCCGGTAAATAACCCGCCATGAACAGCGAGGCAACGGAGACGCCCCCAGCCGTGAGTGAGAAAACAATCAATACATTCGATGGTGGTATTAAGAGGCCGGTAATACAGGACGAAACGTTAATGGCGGTTGAAAGGGTAGGGTCGTAACCCTGTCGGGTCTGGATTGGATGAAGTGTTCCGCCTACCGCTGCCGCTGCGGCAACCGCAGAGCCTGAAATAGAACCAAACATCATATTTGCCAGTACGTTAACATGCCCCAGAGAACCGGGCACGCGGCCAACCATGACCTGCGCAAGGTTAATCAGGCGTAGAGCAATCCCGCCTCGATTCATCAGTGTTCCGGCAAAAATAAAGAAAGGAATAGCCAGTAGGGCAAAATTATCAAGCCCATTAGCCAGTCGCTGTGAAACCGTAATAACGGCAATGTCCCAGGGAAACATAAGGAGCATGGAGCTAACGGTAGAAATACCAATAGCAAATGAAATAGGTACGCCAAGGAAAACCAGGATGAAAAAGGAACCAAATAACGTTAATGCGATATAGCCATCCATTAATCTACTCCTTCGATGGGATTTTTTAGTTTATCCATGCCAACATTTATGAACCACAAGGCGTAGAACATCATTACGATTCCGGTCAGTGGCAAAATAAGATAGACGTAACCCATAGGGATTTGCATCGCGGCTGACACCTGGTTGGTTGCCAGCGTTTTGCCGATCAATTTCATTCCCCCCATTACGATGACTCCGCCAGAAAAAAGGAAAATCAGCAGATTTACTACGATGGTCAATAGGGCCTGTTTACGCGGTTGTAGCGCCATTGACAGGAGGTCAATTGACAGATGGCGCTGAGCGCCAACGGTATAGGCTGCACCGAGTAAACCTACCCAAATCATCAGAAAGCGTGCAAGTTCATCGGTTGATGTACTGGGCTGATTGAGAACATAACGACTAAATACTTGCCATACGACGCAAATAACCAGTACGCTCATCACCATAATAGAAAACGCCGCGATCGTGTGATCGACCGCCAGCTTTATGCGGTTAAATATCATCTTTAATTTTCCAGGTGAATAAGGGCCAATGACTGGCCCTGGTAGATATTATTCAGCAGCGGCTTCGAATTTTGCTAATAATGCGGCCTGTTTAGGATCTTTTTTAAACTCATCAAACAGAGGTTGCACGGCTGCGCGGAAGGGAGCTTTATCCACTTTCACAATTTTACCACCCTGCGATATTGCCTGAGCACGGGTATCGGCATCGATTTGAGCCCAAAGTTTTTGCTGGTATGTTTCTGAATGCTTAACTGCTTTTTGTAAAATGTCTTTTTGTTCAGGTGTTAATTTGTTCCAGGTTTTAGTTGAAATAACCAGGAAATCAGGAATGGAAGCGTGCTCATCTTCCGAAAAGACCTTTGCAATCTCGATATGGCGCGTTTGTACCCAGGAAGGTACATTATTTTCCGCTCCGTCTACAACGCCCTGCTGCATAGCAGTATAGACCTCACCAAATGAAATGGGCGTAGGCGAGCCACCCATTAACTCAATCATTTTTATTGTGGTTGGGCTGGCCTGAACGCGTATTTTCAGGCCTTTCAAATCTTCCGGTTTCGTAATGGGCTTCCCGGCATAAAAGCTTCTTGTGCCAGCAACGTAAGCAGAAAGCGCGAAGAAGCCTTTGTCTTTTGTAGACTCCATGATTTCTTTACCCACATTACCGAAAACAACGTTATTAAAATGCGCCTGATCTTTAAACAAGAATGGAAGATTATAAATAGCGTATACGTTATCAAAAGATTCAAGATCGCTGGCGGAACCTTTAGTCATATCAAGGGCGCCATTTTGTAATAATTCCAGGGTCTCTCTTGCGCTTCCCATTTGGCTGCTGGGGTAAATGCGGATCGTCATTTTACCATCAGACAGTTTTTTGACTTCTTTAGCCATTTCATCTAAAGCCTGATGTACAACATGGCTTCGCTCAAGGTTATGCGCAAGCTTTAACGTGACTTTATCCTGCGCAATAGCATTCAAAGAAAATAACGAAATAAGCGATGCACACACAAGTGTTTTGGAAAGAGAGAGTTTACTCATTGTTTGGCTCCATGCACATTAATGGTCTATATCTAAAATCAATAATCCTTATTTCTGTATGACATATTATCCTGGTTGTCTGACATCTTTAAGGTGTCTGTCTCACAGTTTTTATTTTTTGTCAGTGTGGATATTTTTAAAAAACGTTAAATATTATCGCGATGAATAAATTGAAATAACAATATTTATTATGGGAATGTATTTGGCCGGTAAGAGGTATAGCCATATCAGTTTTTTAATTGGCGGGGAAACAGGTATCCCGCTTAATACAGCGAGCGGGATAGTTCTGTACATATTATTCGCTCAGGAAAAGTTCCAGCAGGGAGTTGAGGAACAGCTTACCGTGCTCGGTGATTTGCCAGTACTGCTCGCACTCGGTGAGGTAGCCCTGCGCCAGGGCCTCGTCGAGCTGCGAGCGGATCACACTTTCATCCAGCCCCGTGAACAGCGCGAACTCCGCACGCGGCGCGGCTTCCAGCAAACGAAAGCGGTTCATAAAGAACTCGAACGGCTTATCTGCGGCTTCCACATCGTGCTGGCGCTCAAGGTAGCGACCCTGCATATACCCGCGTGGGTGGCGCGTTTTCGCGGTGCGTAAAATGCGCCCGTCCGGGAAGGTCACTTTGCCATGCGCACCGCAGCCAATACCCAGGTAATCGCCAAAGCGCCAGTAGTTGAGGTTGTGCTGACACTGGTAGCCCGGTTTCGCGTACGCCGAAGTTTCGTATTGCTGATAGCCCGCGGCGGTCAGTAACTGGTGGCCACGCTCGAAAATATCCCACAATGCATCGTCATCCGGCAGCACCGGCGGGCGCGAGCCAAACAGCGTGTTGGGCTCGATGGTCAACTGATACCAGGAGAGATGCGGCGGGTTCAGTTCAATGGCCTGGCGCAAGTCGTCCAGCGCCTCTTCCAGCGTCTGATCCGGCAGACCGTGCATCAAATCGAGGTTAAAACTGCGCAGCCGAAGGCCAGTTGCCAGCCGCGCGGCGCGTTTGGCTTCCTCCGGGCCGTGGATACGCCCCAGCCGCTGTAATTTCGGCTCGCTAAAGCTCTGAACGCCAATCGAAATGCGGTTCACCCCGGCACGTTGATACTCAACAAAGCGGTCGGCCTCGACCGTTCCGGGGTTGGCTTCCATTGTGATTTCCGCATCCGCCGCCAGAGTCAGGCGCGCACGCACGCCATCCAGCAACGTCTGCATCGCCGGGCCGGAGAGCAGGCTCGGCGTACCGCCACCAATAAAGATCGTCTTTACTTCACGCCCCTGTGCGTAAGGCACATCAGCATCAAGGTCGGCGAGCAGGTGCTGCACATAATCATCGTGAGGCACTTCGCCTTTCAATGCATGGGAATTAAAGTCGCAGTACGGGCATTTCTGCACGCACCACGGAATGTGAATATAAAGACTTAAAGGTGGCAAATTAGCCATTACGTAATGCTTCCAGTAACAGTTTCAGCGCCTGCCCACGGTGGGAGATAGCGCTTTTTTCTTCGCGGGTCAGTTCGGCGGCGGTTTTACCTTCCGTCGGGACGAAGAAAATCGGATCGTAACCAAACCCGCCCTGACCGGCAGGCGCACGGGTAATCACACCAGGCCAGCTACCGTGGCACACCAGCGGCGTCGGGTCAGCGGCGTGACGCAGATATACCAGTACACAGTGGAACTGAGCCTGGCGTTTATCGTCCGGCACATCCTGCAGGGTGGTCAGTAATTTTTGCAGATTCGCTTCATCAGTGGCATCCACGCCAGAGTAACGTGCGGAGTAGATCCCCGGCGCGCCACCCAGCGCATCAACTGCCAGGCCGGAATCGTCGGCAATCGCGGGCAGACCGGTCACCTCGGCGGCATGGCGCGCTTTCAGGATCGCGTTTTCAATAAACGTCAGGCCGGTCTCCTCGGCGGATTCCACGCCCAGCTCGGTTTGCGCCACGATATCCAGACCGAAATCACTCAGCAGCGAGGCAAGCTCGCGCACTTTACCGGCATTACCGGTTGCGAGAACAACTTTTTGCATAATAGATCCTAATTCATCAGGGCCGTGACGGCCGAAGGTATCTGTTGCGGATGGGTAATTTTGACTTGTTTATGGCGGCCCAGTTCGCCTTTTTCAATCAGCACCTGATTTTTGGCCACCCGAAACTGTTTGGCGAGATATTTCACCAGATGGGCGTTGGCCTGCCCATCGACCGGTGGGGCGGTAATGGCGACTTTTAGCTCGTCGCCATGCAGCCCAATAATGCTGTCCCGGCTGGCCTTTGGCTGAATATACAGCCGCAGCACCAGCCCGTCGTCACAGGATGTGACAGCACTCATGCCCAGTTCCAGATATAGGCTAACGGTACGATGGTGTTAGCCAGAAACTCCATCACGCCCATATTGATGACATACATTAGCAGCACCAGAATCATCGGCGAGAAATCGAGACCGCCCATTGATGGCAGCAGGCGGCGAATCGGGCGCAGCAGCGGTTCGGTAAGCTGCAGCAGCACATATTCCACCGGGCTACGGCCCTGGCTGACCCAGCTCATGATTGCCATTAACAACAGCACCCAGAAGATCAGCGAACCGAGCGTTTTAATAACAATCAGCACCGCCGCCAGCACGATGAACACGCCGTTCATGGAGACGTACGGGTTCAGGAAGACTTTCACGACACACAGCAGCAGCGCGATAAGCAACGATGCGCTGTCAATGGGCCCCATCGACGGAATAATGCGACGCAGCGGGCCAACAATCGGCTGGGTGATTTTCACGATAAACTGGGAAAACGGGTTATAAAAATCACAGCGCGCCCACTGCATCCAGATACGCAGCAACAGCACCATCGTGTAAGCCTGGATAATCAGTGACAGGAGAGTGGACAACGTATTCATGGCGTTCCTCAGTTTTCCTTAGTTTTTTGTGTAATCGCGCGCGCCAAAAATGGCGGTTCCGATGCGCACCATGGTGCTGCCTGCCGCAATCGCGGCCTGCATATCGTCTGACATGCCCAGCGAAAGGGTATCCACGCCAGGGTAACGTACCTTAAGTGCGTCAAATGCGACAGCCATTTGGCGGGCCACGGCAAACTGCCGTTCATAATCAGCCTCGGGAGCAGGGATCGCCATCAGTCCACGCAGGCAAAGACCGGGTAATTCCACCACCTGCGCCGCCAGCGCGTCCAGCTCAGCAAGGGAGATGCCGGATTTGCTCTGCTCATCACTGATATTGACCTGAATCAGCACGTTCAGCGGTGGCAGAGAGTCAGGTCGCTGCTCGCTTAAGCGGCTGGCGATTTTGAGGCGGTCCACGGTATGGCACCAGTCAAAATGTTCAGCCACGAGGCGGCTTTTGTTGGACTGTAAGGGGCCGATAAAGTGCCACTGGATATCCGCGATGCCCGAATCCTTGAAATGGCGAATCTTATCAACGCCTTCCTGAACGTAGTTTTCACCAAAGCCACGCTGCCCCGCCGCGTAAGCTTCTTCGATGGCGCTCGCAGGTTTTGTTTTGCTGACTGCAAGCAGCGTAACGTCTTCTGGAGCACGGCCGCAGGACGTTGCAGCGGCTGAGATTTTGTCCCTGACCTGTGCCAGGTTATGCGCAATATCGTTCATGTTCCCAGGTGGCTTTATGGATATGGAAAAAATAGTAGAGCTTAGTGTAAAGCATAACGTCTCGGATCTACACCTGTGTGATCGCCGTCCACCACGGTGGCGAAGGCAAGGACGGCTGGAAGCCGCACCGTTCGACGCGGTGGATATTCACGCGCTGCTCGCCGAAAGTTTAAACATGCAGCAGCAACAGGAGTGGCAGGCGTGCGGACAGATAGATTTTGCCCTCAGTACCCCAGGGCTTCAACGCCTTCGCGCCAGTGCGTTTTTACATCACGAAGGGGTGTCGCTTGCGCTGCGCCTGTTGCCTGGCACCTGCCCGACGCTGGATATGCTGGATGTGCCCGCCGTTATCCCTGAATTACTAAGGCGCGATAACGGTCTTATTCTGGTTACCGGGGCGACGGGCAGCGGTAAATCCACCACGCTGGCGGCGATGGTGGATAACCTTAATCACCATCTCGACGGGCATATCCTGACCCTGGAAGATCCCGTGGAGTTTATCCATACGAGTAAACGTTGCCTGATCCAACAGCGGGAAATCGGCCCGCACTGCGCCTCGTTTGCGGCGGGGTTACGCGCGGCATTACGCGAAGACCCGGATGTCATTCTGCTGGGGGAATTGCGTGACAGCGAGACCATCCGCCTGGCGTTGACTGCCGCCGAAACCGGGCATCTGGTGCTGGCGACGTTACATACACGCGGCGCACCGCAGGCTATTGAACGTCTGGTGGACAGTTTCCCCGCCGAGGAGAAAGAGCCGGTGCGTAGCCAGCTTGCCGGAAGCCTGCAGGCCGTATTGTCCCAGCGGCTGGCGGCAGACAGGCAGGGCGGACGTGTGGCACTGTTTGAGCTGCTTATCAACACACCTGCGATAGCCAACCTTATCCGTGAAGGGAAAAACCACCAGTTGCCCGGCGTGTTACAGACCGGGCAGCAGGCGGGAATGCAGACCTTCGACCAAAGCCGCCAGCAACGGCAGGCGCAGGGGCGACTTTAGCGGATATTCAGCGCGTAAACCGCCGGTAAAGCGCCTGCTGTGGCAATGATCTCCAGACGTACATTTTGCGCGGTAATGGGGGTAGATAACCGGTGTTCACGCACGGAGTGGTGGTTATTTGTTTCCTCGGCCAGCAGGGTGTCATCGGCCCACAGACGATAGTGGGTAATGCAGTGCGGCGTCACCGGCAGGAAATGGCCCATCTGCACGGTTTCCATGGCGTTATCGAAATCGTTGTCCTGTACCAGTGTCAGGCTGGTGAAGGTTTGTGGCGCATCCCAGTGCCAGTGTAATACCGGTTTGACATCATCGGCGGCAGGTACCCAGGCATTGGCCTGTTGCTCGGGGCGCAGGCGGCCATTAAGCACATTGTCGGCGCGATAGCAGCTTAACGGCTGGCTAAAACGCAACGCAGGCATTACCTGATGTGGGCGACGGCGCGGCAACCAGAAGTCAAACTCATCGACGCCATAGTCGCCATCTACCACCTGACGGGTATGTTTGGCGACGCGGGCATTCAGGCTATTAAACACGGTCATAATGCCGGGCAGGTGGGTGTCGGTGAGGGCAATGTCCACCTGTTCACACGCTTCAAAGGCGATAAAGACATACTGATCGCGCTCGCTTTGCCACGGGAAATGTACCGTCTGCGCCTGCTCGCCCTCAACGTGCAGCGTTGTGCTGGCGTACTGATAATCGGGCGTGAAATTACCGCTGCGTGCGCTGCCCAGAAGCGAGACCTCAAGTGGCTGCTGAGAAGCGGAACGCAGGGTAAAGGTCATATCGGGCAATGACTCCCCGGCTTTAACCGGCAGCAGCAGCGCCATTCTTTCGCCGAGCGAATGCCAGTGGCCGTTAGGGGCAAGCGTATTGAGGGCGTATTCACTGCTGGCGGTGACCGACGCGCCGAGTGCCGGGTCCTGTAACCACTGACGGGGAATGTAACAGCCGCTGGCCTGCAACCGCTGTTGCAACTGGCCGACATTATCCCGTTGGGCCAGCTCTGCCGGGGTGATGTCGTGTGTTTTACACAGCGCGGCAGCGCGGCCGACGACCTCGCCCAGCAGACCGCAGGTGCACATCACCCGGGCGCTACCAAAGGCAACGTGAGAGGCGGAAATGAGCCGTCCGGTCAGGAAGAGATTATCCAGCGAGCGGCTGTAAAGGCTTCGCAGCGGGATGGTATAGGTGCCTTTACTGTGAAACTGGCGACAGCCATCATGGGTGCTGTAGACCCCGTCCGCCGGATGCAGGTCGATAGACCAGCCGCCGTAGGCCACGGCATCATAGTGGTCGCGCTGTTCAATGATGTCCTGCTGGCAAAGCAGGTGATCTCCCATAAAACGACGGCTTTCGCGTTTACCGGGAATGACGCCAACCCATTCGATGGTCATGTTGGCCGCTTCCGGGAACTCGCCGGAGTTTTTAATGTAATCCCACACGCCCCAGACGATTTTCCACAACTCCCATTTGATCTCTTCACTCTGGTGAATGGTGTCCAGCCGTCCGCCCCATTCCAGCCACCACAGGTCGCAACCATTGAGGGTGGATGTCAGGCGTTTGTAGCGGGGAATCGCGGTAATATCTTTTAACGCGAACGAAGGGGGAACAAAATTCACCGGGCCGTTCGTCTGTTTGGTGTAGAAATAGATCGAGTGCCCGAGCTTGTGGCCGAAGTTGTCGCCGGGGGCCATTTTTTCCCCCAGTTCGTCCACCTCTTCGGCGCCTTCGCGGTACTCTGCCCCGGCCAGAAAGCCCAGCACGCCATCCCCCGTTGCGTCGCAAAACTGGTCGGCGGTGACGGTATAAAATGTCTCGTTGATGGCATTAAAGGCGCTGACTTGGGTGAGGGTTCGCTGGTTTTTCTCCAGTTCGTAAATCGTGGTATTGAGCAGCAATGTCAGCCCTGGCTGGCTTTTTGCCATATCCAGCAGCACCAGGTCGAACATAATCGGGTTGCCCTCTTTGTTGCGCCAGAGATTCTCTTCGAGGATTTGTCCCATGATGCCGCCTTCACGCGCCCAGCGGTTATTGTTGCCCATATGCGATGTGGCGCCATTGGCCCACAGGCGAACTTCGCTGGACGCATTGCCGCCGAGTACCGGTCGGTCCTGGATCAACACGACCTGTAACCCATCTCTGGCGGCGGCGAGCGCGGCGCAAAGACCCGCGAGGCCACCGCCCGCTACCAGCAGATCGGCATGCAACTGTGCAGAGGGAAAGGTTCTGGACGCAGTTTGCGGATAGATGTTCATACCTTGTATCCTTCTTTACTGAACTGACGGTAAAATCGAAAATTCCTGCCACCTGAGAGATAAAGCCTGTTATGTCCTCACAACCGAACCAAAGCCTGATTGATGGCATTCGCTGCCTGCAGTACCTGGTCTCCAGCGGCCGCGCGATTGGCTGTCGCGAACTGGCGCGTCTGATGGGCATAAATACCACCCGTGTAAACCGGTTGCTGATGACGATGGCGTCCATCGGCCTGACGATGCAGGATGAGCAGCGTCGTTACCTTCCCGGCCCCGGTATTCATGCGCTCGCGGCGCAGGCGATACGCGGCTCGGCACTCTTTTCCCAGGCGCTCCCCCTGCTGGAAAGCTACGCGCCCAAAGATATCGTGGTGGCGATGGGCGTGCTCTGGGAGGATCAGGTGATTTATATCTATCACTCTGAACCCGGTAGCCAGATGAGCCAGGCGCTGGCCGGTTTTCATATGCTTCCTGCATGGCAGTCGGTCATCGGTATGTCGCTTCTGGCGGCAGAGAGCGATGAAGAACTGCAAAAACGTTTTGTCGACGAACAGTGGCAGCAACTTGCGCCGCATATCGCCCAACAGCGTGAGCTTGGACGCGTGGTCTGGCATCACGATGACGGCGAGGTATCAATGGCGAAGCCTCTTGGCGCGCACTCTGCCGCGCTGGCGTTTGCCGGAATGTGGCAGGTTGACGACGCTGTCATTGATGAACGCCTGAGCGAACTTCACACTCTGGCACGGCGGCTGACACAGAAACCCTGACGCATTTAATTCCTGACTAATGTTTCTTTTATAGAAACATTAGTGAAAAAGCAAAAAGCACGCCCTGGAAATGTGAGGGGGATCGGGGGATTGCGTTTTGAGGAAGGGAGAAGGCAAAAAAGGCTGAGCGGCGCTCAGCCTGAGAATCACAGATGCTGCTCGAAGTAGCTTTCGAGGATGATAACCGCAGAGGCAGAATCAACACTGCCTTTATTCAATGCACGAAAACCGCCGCGCTCAAACAGACCCGCACGGGCTTCTACCGTGCTTAGCCGCTCATCATGCAAAATAATTTTTGCGCCGAAGCGGCCATGGATTTTATTGGCGAAGTTGCGCGCACGCGCGGTCAAGTGCTGCTCTGTGCCATCCATATTCAGCGGCAGGCCGACAATAACGGCTTCCGGCTGCCACTCTTTTAACAGCTTCTCGATAAGCTTCCAGTCCGGCGTCCCGTCTTGCGCTTTCAGAGCATTCAGCGGGCGCGCTGTACCGGTCACGCGTTGTCCGATGGCGACGCCAATACTTTTGGTACCAAAATCAAAGGCCAGCAGGGTTCCGCTCATCAGGCATGTCCCGCCACGCCCGGCATGGTCGAAATATCAATGCCGATAAGTTTTGCCGCTTCCCGCCAGCGGTCAGCGATAGGCGTTTTAAACAGGATATTTTGATCCGCAGGAGCGGTAAGCCAGGCGTTATCCAGGATCTCCTGTTCAAGCTGGCCTTTTTCCCATGAGGAATAGCCCAGCGCGACCAGCACGTCCTTAGGTTGATCGGCCGTGCCCAGGGTCTCCAGAACATCGCGCGAGGTAGTGATTACGGTGTTATCCGAGACGCGAATGCTGGAAGAGAAGCTGGCAGGCGGCGTGTGCAGAATAAACCCGCGATCTTCCGCCAGTGGGCCGCCAAGCAGCACGGGTTTATCCAGACGAATGGCCGGATCGCGTGCTTCCGGGTTAATTTTCAGTTTCTCCAGGACGCTTTCAACTTTCAGGTTTTCCAGCGGCTTATTGATGATAAGCCCCATGGCACCGTCTTCGTTGTATTCGCAAATATAAACCACCGATCGCCGAAAAAGGGGATCATGGAGAGCAGGCATGGCAATAAGAAAGTGATGCTGTAAATTCATTGTCAGAGGTTCTGTTTCCTGGTTCAAAAAAGCAGCAGCCTAGTATGAGGGGAAAGCTGCACGCTGTCACTAGCCAGACTTTGGAGTTTATGAGCGGGTTCCCTCCCGCCATCCCTTTACCTGCAATAATTCGCGCTGTCTGTGCCCTGGCACCTTTGAGCAACCCGAATTATCGAGGGTAAATATATTTATTATTTCGCCAGGCGTTTTTCGATTGCGTCCATCAGCATGCCGGTAATAGAGATCGGGAACTCCGCCTCGATCTCGCGCACGCAGGTGGGGCTGGTGACGTTAATTTCGGTCAGACGGTCGCCAATGATATCCAGACCGACGAAAATCAGCCCTTTGGCTTTCAGCGTCGGGCCGACGCGGCGGGCAATCGCCCAGTCGCTTTCGGTCAGCGGACGCGGCTCGCCGCGGCCACCGGCGGCCAGGTTACCACGCGTTTCGCCACCCTGCGGGATACGCGCCAGGCAGTATGGAACCGGCTCGCCATCCACCACCAGCACACGTTTGTCGCCATCTTTGATAGCTGGCAGATAGTTCTGCGCCATGCAGTAGCGGGTGCCCAACTCGGTCAGCGTTTCGGTGATAACCCCCAGGTTCGGATCGCCCTCTTTGACGCGGAAAATCGAGGTGCCGCCCATGCCGTCCAGCGGCTTGAGGATGATATCGGTATGCTTTTGCCAGAACGCTTTAAGCTGCGCTTTATTGCGCGTCACCAGCGTTTCCGGGGTCAGGTCAGGGAACCAGGCGGTAAACAGCTTTTCGTTACAATCGCGCAGGCTCTGCGGCTTATTGACGATCAGCGTGCCTTTTTCTTCCGCACGTTCAAGGATATAGGTGGCGTAGATAAATTCGGTATCAAACGGCGGATCCTTACGCATCAGCACTACATCCAGCGAGGCGAGTTCGATATCCTGCTCGTCGCCAAACTCGTACCATTTGTCGTAGTTTTGCTCGACGGAAAGCAGACGGGTACGCGCACGGGCTTCGCCGTTGATCAGGTAAAGATCCGCCATTTCCATATAGTGCAGTTCGTAGCCACGACGCTGCGCTTCGAGCAGCATGGCGAAGCTGGTGTCTTTTTTGATATTAATCTGCGCGATGGGGTCCATCACGATGCCGAGCTTAATCATAGGCTTCTCCGTTTAACCCAGATCGCCAAAACGCACCTGCAGCGCGGTAATGGCGGTAAGGGCAGTTGTCTCTGTGCGCAATACGCGGGGTCCCAACAGAATATCAGTAAACTGGTAGCGCGAGGTCATGGCGATTTCGTCTGTCGTCAACCCGCCTTCCGGGCCAATCAGTAATCGTACGCGTTCCACTGGCAACGGCAGAGTATTAATGCTCTGGCTGGCGCGCGGGTGAAGATTCAGCTTAAGGCCGTTCTCTTCTTCTGCACACCACTGTTCGAGATCCATTGCCGGGCGAATCTCAGGAATACGGTTACGACCACACTGTTCACAGGCGGCGATGGCGATCTTCTGCCACTGCTGAATCTTTTTATTCAGGCGCTCGGCATCCAGTTTAACGCCGCAGCGCTCAGAAAAAAGTGGCGTAATGAGGCTTACACCCAGTTCGATCGATTTCTGGATAGTAAATTCCATTTTCTCGCCGCGAGACATCACCTGGCCCAGATGAATATGCAGCGGTGACTCCCGATCGTCCACCTCTCCCTGGGTCACCTTAACGATAACGCTCTTTTTATCGGCGCGGGTGATTTCGGCGTCAAACACCTGGTTCGAACCGTCAAAGAGCTGAATAGCCTGCCCCTGGCCCATACGTAATACGCGGCCAACATGGTTTGCCGCATCGTCGGCGAGGGCGATTTCAGTGCCAGTCTGGATGAGTTCAGGGTGGTAGATGCGTGGGACGCGCATAGTTCAGATTTCCGTGTGAAGTGTGGCGCATTTCCCCTCACCTTAACAGGTCGCGATTTGCGACCTCTCCCTTGTAGAGAGAGGGGTGGGGTGAGGGGCAATACACCTGCAAAATTTACAATTGCCGCTAGTGTAGGTTAGCTCTTTCGCGCCATGCAAGCGCGCTGCACGTAAGGGTTATGATTCCCCTGAACCTGAGCGATGCGCGACTCACGCGTACATTCCCAGTCGGTCACCGGGTAGAGTTTATCCCAGGCGGTAAAAAGCTGTGTCTGCTGGCGCGACAGGGTGAGCTGATACTGATCGCGCATATAGAAGTAGGTGCGGGCAATCACACCACGGGCGCTGGCAGGCGGCTCGGCCAGTTTGGCCTTGAAGTCGATCTTCATTTCACAGCGCCCGTACTGGCCTTCGCCACCGTTCCACTGGCCGTACATAAACTTGCCGCGATCGGCATTCACTTCACCCACGGCGGGTTGCAGGTTGTGCATATCGCTTTCCATCTTGCGATAAATAGGGTCTTTGGCGCAGTTTTTCCGCCCGCCATCCTGCCAGCACTGACGCTGATGGCCGAATTGCCAGGCCGGGACAACATGCTCCCATTCAATACGGCTGGCGCGGTTTTCATTTTTGCGCACCTTATAACCGCAGGAGGCCAGATCGACCACCCCTTTTTTTCCCTGCCACTGAATTTTACAGCCGCAATAAAAGTCGCCCGGAACGTCGGCGTTGACTTTAACCCCGGCGGCTTTGGCCTGCGCGAAGCTATTGATGCCGTCCGCCAGTACCGGCGCGCTGAGGATAAGCAGTAAAGATGAGATAACGCGTAACATTGAAAACTCCCTGTCAACTGGAGTGCGCAACGTAGCGGAAGCGATTGTCAGATGCAATCAGTTGGCGCGGAAAACATTCTTAATGGTTCATGTAATTAGCGCTCAGGTACCAGCGTTTCGCCGCACTGTACGCAGCGATAGGTGGTCTCACCGCGCACCACACGATTATGTCGCCGCACAGTCAACTGATGCTGTTGGCACTTGCAGCGGTAGGGAAAGGTATTGGGCCGCACCGACTCCAGCTCAAACTGGTGAGTACGGCGCGCAGGGACGCCGAGCACGCTTTCCATCATCCATTTCCACTCTTTACCGTGTGGCGGAACGCGGCCGAAATGTTTCCACACCAGCAAATGCGCCAGCTCGTGCGGCACCACCTCGTCGATAAACGCCTGTTGGTTTTCCATCAGCAACACGGGGTTCAGGCGGATTTCATACGTATTGAGCCAGGCTGTGCCTGCCGCAGTGCCCCGTTGCTGATAAACCAGTTTGGGTTCCGGATAGTTACGCTCAAGTTTCTGATTGGCCAGGGCAAGTTTTTCCCGCAGGCTGCGCATTACGGCCTGCTGTATAGCGATGGGGAGACGGGAGGTTTTCATAATCGCAGAGGATAGGGCGGGGAGCGGGGGAGTGCAAGAAAAAGCCTCCTCCGGACAGGGAGCGAGGCTTCATTCTGGCTTATAGCGATTGCAGGAAGGTCAGCAGATCGTTGTTCAGTTGATCCTGATGGGTGACCGCAAAACCGTGCGGCGCGTTGTCATACACTTTTAACTGCGCGCCCGGGATCATTTCTGCAGCCACTTTACCGGTCGATTCGAACGGTACGATCTGGTCGTTGCTGCCATGGATCACCAGAGTCGGCACGTCAACTTTGGCCATATCCGAACGGAAGTCGGTCTCGCCGAAAGCCGTGACGCAATCAATGGTCCCTTTGAGTGAGGCCAGCAAAGCAATATTCAGCGTCTGGGTCAGTACACCCTGGGAAACTGTCTGCCCGGCGTTAATGCCATAGAACGGCGTGGCGAAATCGCTGATAAACTGCGCCCGGTCTTTGCGCAGTCCGTCGCGAATGCCCTCGAAAACGCTGGCATCGACACCCTGCGGGTAGTCCGCTGTTTTGCCGAAAATCGGTGTCACCGCACCCAGCAGGACCAGCGCTTTAACGCGCGCCGTGCCGTAACGACCGATATAACGCGACACATCGCCGCCGCCCATGGAGAAGCCCACCAGCGTCACATCCTGCAGATCAAGCGTGGTGATGAGGTCGTTAATGTCGGAGGCGAAGGTGTCGTAGTTGTACCCTTCCCACGGCTGGTCGGAGCGGCCAAAACCGCGGCGGTCAAAGGCGATAACGCGATAGCCGCGTTCGGCCAGGAAATTCAACTGGCTGTCCCACATATCGCCATCCAGCGGCCAGCCGTGGCTAAACAATACCGGTTTTCCCGCGCCCCAGTCTTTGTAATAAATCTGCGTACCGTCCTGCGTTTTGATTGTGCTCATACGTAAATCCTCACTGTCGCTCTTGCTTGGGTTGATGTGGGTAACTGTTACATTATGGGTGCTATCAGATAACGTGCTTCGGGAAGATGTCCGCCGCGATGGAAGGCCTGTACCTTACTTTGAATCAGCAGGTCATTTACCGTGTGGCGCTCCAGTTGGCGCAGATGTTCAATCCAGGTGCCGACCACGAACGACTCCACAAAGACGCCGGGGCGCTGGATATCCTCATACACAGACCAGCTCAGTGCGCCGCCGCGTACCCGCACCCGGCGAATCTCCTGGATACAGACGACGAAGCGCGAGACATCCTCGGGATCGATCAGATATTCATACATCACCATGACCGGGCCACGTTCATGTGAGATATCGAGCGCCTGGGCATTACTGTCGATATCACGAATGTCCAGATTGAGATCAGGATCTTTATTCAGTTGCCAGCGCAGCACCGTCAGGCTTGCCAGCAGCATGCCCACCGTTGCCACGCACAATGAGGCAGGAATACTAAAGTGCGATGCCAGTTGGCCCCAGATGGCGCTACCGAGCGTCATCGAACCAAAAAAGACAGTCAGATAGACCGCCAGCGCGCGGGCTTTCACCCATTTGGCGGCGCTACGCTGCGCCCCGACATTGAGGGTAGAGAGCACCGCAATCCAGGCGAAACCGGTTAAAAATTCAAACGCATTGAGCAGCCAGAAATGACGAATAAACGCCAGCGCCAGCATGCTGATCGCGAAAATCACGCTGTTAATCACCATCAGCCGGTCCGGGTTGAAGCGCTTACGTAAACGCGGTAGCACAATCGCACCGCAAATCGCTCCCAGGCCGATACAGGCCAGCATGATGCCGTAACCGCCAGGCCCAAGGCCCAGTTCACGGCGGGCCACCAGCGGCAACAGCGCCCAGCCTGCGCTGGCGAAGGTGAAGAACGCCACGGTACGCACCAGCACGTTACGCAGTACCGGAGCGGCATGCACATAGCGCAGCCCGGCGCGAACGGCGGGGAAAAAGTGCTCCGGCGGCAGGCGCTGAATCAACGGTTCTGCTTTCCAGCGCCACAGCACCCAGGCGACGCCCAGCACTGATGTCGCATTGAGCGCGAATACCACCCACGGTCCGGCAAAAGAGAGGATCAGCCCGCCCAGCGCCGGGCCGATGGCGCGGCTGATGTTAATGCCGAGCGAGTTCAGCGCGATGGCCGGGGCCAGTTCGTGTTTTTCCACCAGGTCCGGCACGATGGCCTGAAACGGCGGAGAACTCATGGCCGCGCCAGTGCTTAATAAGAAGGCCGCAACCAGCAGCACCGTTGGCGTTACTAACCCGGCTAAAGAGAGCAGGGTTAGCCCGCTGGCGGCAATAAACACCCACAACTGGGAAAACAGCAGATATTTGCGTCGGTCGACAATGTCCGCCATCACCCCGGAAGGGAGGGCGAAGAGAAACATCGGCAGACTGCTCGCCGCCTGAACCAGCGCCACGGAAAGCGGGTTGGCGCTTAACGTCAGCATGGTCCAGTTCACCCCCACATCGTTCATCCATGAACCGATGTTGGAGACCACCGTGGCAATCCATAGCATCCGAAATACCGGCTGGCGCAGTGGCTGCCAGGAGGACGCGCCAGCGGATGCGGCCGACGGGGTTTGTACCGTCGCCGCGTGAACATCATTGACTTGCGCCATGCCTGAACTCCTGGTTGCCCGGCATATTTACCCGCCATTTACCCGGGCCGGTTAATGCCAGCGTGGTGAAGATGATGAGCAGCAGCCAGCCAAATTGTCCTTCCGCGATACTCCATTGCGGGTGCACAGCCAGCATGGCAACCAGCAGCACGCCGATAATCGGCAGACAGGCCAGCCGCGTGCCAACACCGAAAATGATGAATATCGGACATACCACCTCTGCCAGAATGGCAGGTAGCAGGCTGAACCAGGGGCCAAAGCCGAACGGATCCTCAATGCGGGTGAGCTCTTCATGAAAATTCAGCACCTTCGGCAGACCATGCACATAGAGAAGCAGCAGCCCGCCGGTCAGGCGCAGGAAGAACAGCCCCGCATCAATACGGGGCGACATCAGCGTTGTATTTTTCATAGGCATCAGAACGCAAAGCAGCTACAGCCGAGCGCGCCCCAGAAGGCGTTATCGTCTGAAACCGGAATGGAAGATCCGCGTGCCACACCATGCTGGTGGTTATGCACGCCGCAGGGGCCGCTACAGTGGTGTGCGGCGGGCATCATGCCGACACGTGTTTGCTGTGGCGGCGCGCTGCGGTAGTGACCCGGCACGTTGACCACCGGCGACCACTCCGGCAGCACCGGAATTGCAGGCGGGGCTTCTGAGCTGAAACCGCCCGCGGCATAGACGATATTGCCATTGACTACGGTCAGCACCGACTCAATGCCTTTGATCTCCTCTTCCGGTACGCGAAAATAGTCCTTGCTCAGCACGGCGAGGTCAGCCAGTTGGCCCACTTTAATCTGGCCTTTTTTGCCCTGTTCGCTTGAGAACCAGGCGCTGCCCTGTGTCCAGAGCATCAGCGCGGTGTCGCGGTCCAGGCGCGCATTAACGTCGTACATCTGCATACCGCCGACGGTGCGCCCGGAGACCAGCCAGTACAACGCAGTCCACGGATTGTAGCTGGCCACGCGGGTCGCGTCGGTTCCCAGCCCGACCGGTACGCCGGTTTCGAGCATTTTCGTTACCGGCGGCGTGTGGCGCACCGCGTCCATGCCATAACGTTCCGCGAAGTACTCACCCTGAAACGCCATACGGTGCTGCACGGCAATGCCGCCGCCCAGCGCTTTGATGCGGTCAATGTTTTGCTGGGTCACGGTTTCTGCGTGGTCAAAGAACCAGTGCAGGCCATTGAACGGAATATCGCGGTTCACGCGCTCAAACACATCGAGCATGCGGCTGATGGATTCGTTATAGGTGGCGTGCAGGCGGAACGGCCAGCGGTGCTCGACCAGATGGCGCACCACACGTTCCAGCTCATCTTCCATGCCAGGCGCGAGGTCCGGGCGCGGTTCAAGGAAATCTTCAAAATCCGCGGCAGAGAAGACCAGCATTTCACCCGCGCCGTTGTGACGGAAGAAATCGGTGCCCTGACCCGGTGTCAGCATGTCGGTCCATTTCTCGAAATCTTCCAGCTCATGGCCGGGGCGCTGGGTAAAGAGGTTATAGGCGATGCGGATAGTCATCTGCTCTTTGGCGTGCAGTTCGCTTATCACTTCATAGTCTTCGGGGTAGTTCTGGAAGCCGCCGCCCGCGTCGATAGCGCTGGTGAGGCCCAGACGGTTTAGCTCGCGCATAAACTGACGGGTGGAGTTAACCTGCTGTTCCAGCGGCAGCTTCGGCCCTTTGGCCAGCGTGGCATAGAGGATCATGGCATTTGGCCGCGCAATCAGCATGCCGGTGGGATTGCCGTTGCTGTCGCGCTGGATCTCTCCTCCTGGCGGGTTCGGCGTATCTTTGGTGTAGCCGACAACGCGCAGGGCGGCGCGGTTGAGCAGGGCGCGGTCATAGAGATGAAGGATAAAGACCGGGGTATCCGGCGCGGCGTCGTTGATCTCCTCAAGTGTCGGCATCCGGCGTTCGGCAAACTGGAATTCGCTCCAGCCGCCCACCACGCGTACCCATTGTGGCGAGGGGGTGCGCAGCGCCTGTTCTTTCAGCATCCGCAGGGCGTCCGCCAGCGACGGTACTCCTTCCCAGCGCAGTTCGAGGTTATAGTTGAGACCGCCGCGAATCAGGTGCAGGTGCGAATCGTTAAGCCCTGGAATGGCGGTGCTGCCTTTGAGATCCACCACTTTGCTGCCGTCGCTGTGATATTCCATTACTTCGGCCTGCGAGCCTACCGCCAGGAATTTGCCGTCACGGATGGCGACCGCCTCTGCAACCGGGTTTTCCCTGTCTACCGTATGAAATTTGCCGTTGAGTAATATCAGTTCAGCTTTGCCGAGCGAGACCATAAATCCTCCTGTCTGAGACATCCGAAGCAGGCATAATCCCGCCGGACGATAAGATGCGATGCTCCGTCAGAACAGAGCGTGGACGTGGGAGGGATTATGGTGAGCTGGCGAAAACGGCGTCTAGTTATACGAAGGTATACCTATACGAACGTATAGTTATACACAGAGATAATAGTTCTCATTTCTGACAACTCTTACTATCCGTCCCGACAGCAGCGTCCGGGACGAACGTCATTTCGCCTGTTTGAGCAGCGCGAGAATACCCCGGTCACTGTCAGCAAAACGTCCGCTCCCCTTTCACGGGAAACTGCTACTTAACGACAACGGGTATTCTTATGACCAACGCTAAGCTTGAAGTACTGACTCCCCAGAATTGCCAGATTATTTTTATCGATCAGCAGCCGCAGATGGCGTTTGGCGTGCAGTCTATTGACCGCCAGGTGCTGAAAAACAATGTTGTTGGCCTGGCGAAAGCGGCAAAAGTTTTCAACATTCCGACCACCATCACCACCGTTGAGACGGAAAGCTTCTCCGGAAATACCTTCCCTGAACTGCTGGACGTATTCCCCGAGCACGACCTTCTTGAGCGCACATCCATGAACTCCTGGGATGACCAGAAAGTGCGTGATGCGCTGGCGAAAAATGGCCAGAAAAAAGTGGTGGTATCCGGCCTGTGGACGGAAGTGTGCAACAACACGTTCGCCCTGTGTGCCATGCTGGAAGGCGGCTATGAAATCTATATGGTGGCTGACGCTTCCGGCGGTACCTCGAAAGAAGCGCATGATTACGCGATGCAGCGCATGATTCAGGCGGGTGTGATCCCGGTGACCTGGCAGCAGGTGTTGCTGGAGTGGCAGCGCGACTGGGCGCACAAAGAGACCTACAACGCGGTGATGGATATCGTCAAAGAACACTCCGGTGCTTACGGGATGGGCGTTGATTACGCGTATACCATGGTGCACAAAGCGCCAGCGCGTGCCAAAGGGGCGCACCGTACTCTGGCGCCGGTGCCGGCTAATAAATAATGTGCAGGGGCGGCGCGTCAACGTCGCCCGGCTCTGAACCCGATAAGGGGAGAATGACCATGAGTACAGCGCTCATTTCCCTCGGCGCAGGTGTGTTTATTGGGCTGGTCTATGCTTTGCTGAACGTCCGTTCGCCAGCCCCACCGGCGGTAGCCCTGGTGGGACTGCTCGGCATGCTGGCGGGAGAGCAGGCGATTTCTGCGCTGCGCTCACACCATGAACCCCAGGCCGCCATAAGTCAGCCGCAGGCCGCAGTGCAAACGGCGGACCGCCATCCAGAGGCAGGCTAACCATGTTGAAATCGTACGTAATTTCCCTGGCAACGGGCCTGTTAGCGGGTGTTATCTATGGCGCAATGCAGGTTCACTCACCCGCACCACCGATCATCGCCCTGCTGGGCCTTTTTGGTATGCTGGTCGGCGAACAACTGATTCCGCTCGCCCGTCGACTTCTGCGCCGCGAGCCGGTGACAATGGCCTGGTTTCGTCATGAATGTGTGCCCAAAATCAGCGGCACGCCACCTCCTGACGACAAACGCGCCCCTTAGCCTGAGGGCAGACAGAGGAGTACGGCATGAGGCTGTCACCGCGCATTGTCATTATTGATGATGAACGTTCCGTCCGTAGTGGCTTAAGCAACTTGCTCCAGTCGGAGGGGTACGACTCTGACGCCTTCGACTCTGCGGAGGCATTTCTTCATCATGAATCCGCGCTGTCTGACGCATCTCTGCTTATTATTGATATCAAGCTCAAAGGCATGAGTGGCCTGGACCTGTATCGCCGGGTAGCTCAACTTGCCGCGCCGCCGCCGGTGATTTTTATCTCCGGACATGAAGATGAAAACCTGTCGCGTTATGCTCCGGAGTTTGGGGGCGTTACGCTACTGCGTAAGCCCATTAAAATTGAAACGCTGCTGGAGCAGATCCGCCGCGAACTCTCTGTGTGAGGAGCGCTAATGAGCGAGAAACTTTCTGCTGCCGGTAAAATGATGGATAGTGAAGTGGTCACCTTAACCGATGACATCATTTTCACTCCGCTGACGCAGGAAGGAGGGATCGCCTGGACGCTTTGCCAGCCGCTACACTCCGGCAGCAGCTTTATTCTTGCCTGCGCGGCCGTCTCAAGTGATGAAGCCGCATTTCATACCACTCAACGCTTAAAAAATGAATTTGCGCTGCGCAGGCGACTCTCTGGCGCATGGGCGGTAAAGCCGTTCAGCAGTACCAGTTACCATGGCCATTACGCGCTGGTCTATACGCCATTTCCTTTCCGCACGCTTGCACAACTGCCCCGCCTGCGCACCCGAAGCATTGCCGATTTTCTTTCGGTTGCCATTGGCCTGTGTGCCCCGCTACGCCAGATGCATGCGCAGGGATTAATGCACAGCGATATCAAACCCGGTCACTTTTTTATCGACCCCGGCGGCGCTTACCGTTTGGGCGGTTTTGGCCTCGCCAGCGAAGGGACGGATGCCTTTGACCCGTCTCGCCTTACAGAGCCTGGCGGTACGCTGGCGTATATGTCGCCGGAGCACACCTCCCGTACGCCGGACAGGGTCGACAGCCGCAGCGATCTCTATAGCCTTGGCATTGTGCTCTACGAGTTGCTGACCGGCGAGCTGCCTTTCGATCTCAGCGAAGGCGGGCAGGCGGAATGGGCCCATCACCATATTGCCTCCGCTCCCAGACCACCCCGACAGGTACGCTCATCGGTTCCGCCAACGCTGTCGGATATTATTTTGCGACTGCTGGAAAAATCGCCGGACAATCGTTACCAGACGGTCGACGGATTGATTGCCGACCTGCGTCGCTGCGAGGCTTCGCTGGCCAAAAATGGTGAAATTACGCCGTTTATTCCCGGCTTGCAGGACCGGGTAGCCGCGCGTTTGCAGCCGGACCCGCTTTTTCTCGACCATCCGCAGCACCATCAACTGCTGACGGTATTTGACCGGGTGGTGGAAAGTGGCGCGCATGCCCTGGTCACGATCGGTGGGCCGCCGGGCTGCGGTAAATCTTCGCTCATTGCCTCGGCGCTCAGGAAGCTGCAACAGCGGCAGGCGTTACTCGCCGTGAGTAAGGCCGACCAGTATTCGCCGGTTCTGCCTTATACGGTCATTGCCTCTGCGTTTCGCGCGCTGACCCTTTGGTTACTCGGCCAGGGGGCGGAAGAGGTGGCCCGCTGGAAAATGCGTTTAACACGGGCGCTTGGCGTTCATGCCGCGCTGGCGGTCAATCTGGTGCCGGAGTTAGGTCTACTGCTTGAAAACCCGCCCCTGGCTGTTGTGAATACCCAGGCGGCGGATAGCCGAATGCGTTTCAATATGATGGCGCATCGGCTGGTTGAGGCGTTTGCCACCCCGGACCGACCGCTGGTTCTGCTGATTGATGATATTCACTGGATAGATCAGGCCAGCCTGCACCTGCTGGAACACCTTATCAGTTGCAGCGAGTCGCTGCCGCTGCTGCTGGTGGTTTCGTACGCTGACAGCGGTGTGTTTGCGGATGCCAGCGAACAGGCGCAGTTGTCGACACTGCGCGTTGGTGCCCGCTATACCGTCGAGCTGCGGCCTGAGCCGTTGAGCGTGAAAGCGGTGTCGCGATGGCTGGCGGAACTGTTGCAGACGCGGGCCGCCTGCCTTGGCGAACTGGCGGCGCTGATCCACGAAAAAACCGACGGTAACCCACTCTTTACCCATGAGTTTATTCAGCGCATCGTCAAAGACGGGCTGATTACCCATCACAAACAGCACGGCAAGTTGCACTACGACGCACAGGCGATCCGTTCACGTAATTACACGGAAAATGTGGCAAGCCTGGTCCTGCAACAACTCGCGGAGATGCCCCCCCTGACGCGCAGACTGCTGGGTTGTCTGGCCTGCGTGGGGGGAAACGGTAATCCCGAACTGCTCAGCGCGATGCAGAAGATAGCGCCGGAGCTGCTACATGAACATCTGCTGCCTGCGGTTGCCGCCCGACTGATCAGCCGCAGCGGCGACCAGTATGCCTTTACCCATGATCGGGTGCAGAAGGCGGCGCAGGAATTGCTCGAAGCGGATGATATTTGTCATCTCAATTTCGCTGCCGCGCGGTTCTTTACTGAGGCCGTCTCACAAAATGACAGCAATGAAAATCTGTTTCTGGCGGTCCACCACATTGCGTCATCCATCGACTGTATTCGCGTATCTCCCGAACGCGACCATTATCGTGCGATCTGCCGTCTTGCCGCGCAGCGCGCCCGGTTGACCGGGGATTACGCCTCGGCGGTGCGCTATCTGCGTACCGCGCGGTTATTGAAAGAAGATGCCCTGATTACCGCGCCTGATGAGGATTTCGCGCTCGTTTTTGAAGAGGCGGAGTGTGAGTTTTTGCAGGGTAATCTTCCATCTGCGCTGACCCTGTGTCATCAACTCCTGCGCGCGCCCGGCAGCCTGCAACAAAAGGCGATTACCGCAGGCATGATGGCAGAAGTGCAGATGCGACAGTCGGATATGAGCCTTGCGCTGGAGACCGCCCTGGCCTGGCTTGCGGTGTTCGGTATTCACCTGAGCCGTGCGCCGACAGATGCGGAGTGCGACGAGGGCTGGCAAATCATTGAGGCCCGTCTTGGGGATGAGCCGGAAAGCCATTTTCGCCAGCTTGCGCGAATTAATAACCCCGAGGCAGAAGCCGTCATCAACCTGATGCTCAGCGCCAGTATGTTTGCCGCGTTTACCGCCCCGCGCCTGCATTTTCTTTTACTCTGCCGGGTCATACTGATGACCCTGGAGCATGGCGTTAGCGGCGCGTTTACCACGGCGATTGCCTGGTACGGCGTCATGATTGGTTGTCGCTATCACGCCTACGAAAAGGGGTACAGGTATACGCTGCTGGGGCGCGATTTGGTTGAGGAGCAACCTCTAACCCCCTTTATGGGCCGTACCTTTCTGGCGGTGGATTTGTGCAGTGCCTGGGTGAAGCCGCTTAGCGTTGCGGTAGATCACGCTAAAGCGTGCTTTACGGCGGCGGTCGAGCACGGGGATTTAACCGCCGCCTGCTTTATTATCCGCCATCAGACGATGAACTTCCTGATCCGTGGCGATCACCTCGACGGGGTGCTGACGACCATTGAAGGTGGGCTGAGTTTTATCCGCAAACTACGTTTCCCGGATGTCGAGGTCATGCTTCTCATCCAGCGCCTGTACGTTAACCATTTGCGTAGCGCCGGTTCGGGCAATTTAAGTGGTCATAACCTCTATTCCGAGGCGCTCCTGAACGCGACCAATAAGCATGAGAGTCAGCCGATTCCGCTGACTATTTTCTGGTTCTGGCTCTATCAGGGAATGGCCCATTTTATGGCGGGTGAGTATGACGATGCTTCCCGTTGCCTGGAAAAGGCGGCCCCGGTAGCCGATATGGTGCCGGGCTATCTGCATCTGCTGGATTACCATTTCTACAGCGCCCTCTCACTGGCACAGAGGGTGACGCCGACAACCGTGACGCCCGCACAGCGGGAAACCCTTGTCGCCCATTGTGACGTTATTGCACGCTGGGCTGAGCATAACCCGACGACCTTTGCCGACAAGGCGGCGCTGGTACGTGCGGAGCTGGCGAGACTGGAGCAGAGCAACGATATCGCCATCGGCTGGTACGAAAACGCGATAGCCCTTTCCGCAGAGACTGAATGCCACCCGGTGAATGGGCTGGCGTGTGAACTGGCCGGGGGTTTTGCCAAAGCGATGGGCTGGCATGTCGCCGCAGACGGCTATTTCAAAAATGCTTTCTCCGCCTGGCGGCGCTGGGGGGCGGTGGCAAAACTGCGTCAGCTTGAACGCCTGTACCCCCATCTGGCCTCCTCAGGGCCACGTTCGCCTTATGACACCATCACTTTCGCGCAAAACGAAATGATGCACGATCTGGAAAGTGTTTTGCGGGCGGTACGTGCCATGACCGAGGAGATTGACCTCGACCGCCTCGTCCATACGTTGATGACGATGTTACTGGAGCGGGCGGGGGCGCAGCGTGGGCTGTTGATTCGCATCCTTGATAATACCATTCCCGAAACCCAGGCGTGGGCGGAAACATCCTCGGAAGGGGTGAAGGTACAGATTGTCCGGGAGCGCCCCTTGGCTACCGATATGCCGCTGTCGGTACTGGCGGCGGTGATGCGTACCGGGCAGGAGATTCGTATCAGCAAGTCTGAGTTGTTCGGCCCGTTCAGTCAGGATCCCTATCTGGTAACGTCCGGCGCGGGCATTATGTGCGTACCGATGCATAAACAGGGCAAGCTGGTGGGGGTGCTGTATCTGGAAAATCGGGTGATGCCGGAGATTTTCACCGCCGGGCATTCGCGTATCGTCAGGATGCTGGCGGCGCAGGCGGCGGTTTCGCTGGAGACTGCGCGCCTTTATGCCGAGCGGGTCGAAGAGAACGTGCAGCGTCGCCGGGCGGAAAAAGAGCTACGCGCCAGCCAGACCTCGCTGATGCTTGGAGAGAAAATCAGCAATACCGGCACCTGGCGCTGGGAACTGGAACAGGATGTGATGTTTGTTTCCGATGAGTATGCGCGCATTCTTGGCCTGCCCGACCATCAGCGTACGTTATCAATGGCCGACTTTATGACGCTGGTGCATCCGGAGGATTTCCCCCGGATCAACACGCTGGTTAACGATAGTGTGCGTAATGGCGTCTCCATGCGGGCGGAGTTTCGTATTTTCCGCCCGGACGGCGAATGCCGTTATATTCTGGGCGTGGGCAACCCGGTGGAATATGAGGCTAACGTCGCGGAGTATTTCGGCGTTATCACGGATATCACGGCGCGCCGCCAGTCTGAGGATGCGGTTCGCGTGGCGCAGGCCGATCTCGCCCGTGTATCCCGCGCGACCACCGTTGGTCAACTGACGGCCTCTATCGCCCATGAGATTAACCAGCCGCTGATGTCGATTGTGGCCAATGCGGGCGCCAGTCTGCGCTGGCTGAGCCGCGAGCCTGCGATGCTCGGTAATGCGCGCGCAAGCCTTGAGGAGATCATCAGCCAGGGCGAGCGGGCGGGTAATATTATCCGCGGCTTGCAGGCGCTAACGCGCAACCAGACCTCTGCCTGCACGCGCATTAACCTGCATCACCTTGTCTACCATATTGTGGCGCTATCGCGCAGCGAACTGGAACGTCAGGAGATCGCGTTGCATTACCATCTTGCGGCGCAGGATGCTGAGATTTTTGGCGATAGCGTACAAATACAGCAGGTGCTGTTAAACCTGATCGTCAATGCGATCGATGCCATGGCGGGGATAGACGATCATCCGCTAATGCTGACGGTGAGTTCAGAGAATCCGCAACCCGGTAAAATTCGCCTGGCCATCGCCGATACCGGCGTAGGCTTTACGCCCGAAGTGCAGAAGCGTCTGTTTGACTCCTTCTATACCACCAAGGAGCAGGGTATGGGGATGGGGCTGAGTATCAGCTACGGCATTATTGAAAAGCACGGCGGTAAATTGACGGCGGAACCTCGCCAGCCTTGCGGCAGTGTCTTTACCTTTACCTTGCCGACACACCCCGCTGAAGCCTGAATCTGGCCGCTATCGCCCGAGGGTTTTTTGAATATTCAGACGGTCTGCAGCCCTGACCAGATCGGTCAGGGAACGGACCTGCATTTTCTCCATCACCCGTTTTTTATGTACTTTGGCGGTGATCTCGCTAACGCCCATTTCGGTGGCGATCTGTTTATTCAGCAGGCCACCAATGGCCAGTTGAAACACCTCTTTTTCGCGCGGCGTCAGTGAGTCATAACGCGTGGTCAACGTCTGTATCTCTTGCGTTTCGTCGAGGGTTTTCTCCGCCAGTTTCAGGGCATCGGCAACGGCCTGGAGCAGCAAGCCGGGGACAGCGGGCTTGGTCATAAACTCATATGCCCCTGCCTTCATCGCTTTGACCGAGAGCGGAATGGTGCCAAAACCGGTCAGGAAAATAACCGGAATCACATGTCCAAGCCGGGAAAGGGCGTCGGTGACGTCGAAACCGCTGGCGCCGGGCATATTCATATCCAGAATCAGACAGCCTGGCTGTGAGGTAAAAGGGTGGGACAGAAACGCTTGCGCTGAGGAAAAGTCGGCCACCCGATAATCCTCCGCTCGCAGCAGGCTGACCAGCGCCTGCCTGACGGAATTATCATCGTCCACAACGTAAACAATGTGATCCATGCGTGTTCCTGGCTATTAAAGAATATGCCCGTGCAAGGGAAAGACGGACGGGAAGCGACACCCGCCATGTTCCTTACATTACAGTGACATACATATGTTTTTACTAAAGAATAACTGAATGTTAACACAATAATTATCATTATCATGTTTCAAATGAAAATAATAAAAATGAATGGCGTAATAACTCACGTTTCACTCTTCGGGGGCGTTGGAAGATAGAAAATGGCGTATTGGCCGCAGCAAGCGCAGGGTGGCGGAAATTTTTGCCGATATGAATGTCACCGTAGCGGGTAGAAAATTCAGATTATTCTGCCAGAAGGCAAGCAGGCCAGCCGTCGGATGAGGGCTGGCCTGCGGTATCGCATGTGGAAGAGCGTGCCAGTAGTTTACAGGCACGCCATCAACTTAATTATGGGAACCGATTTCGCGCAGCGGACGACCTTTCATCAGATTACGCTCGATATGCTCCAGCGAAATATGTTTGGTTTCGGGAACCAGCCACAGCGTCAGGATAATAAACAGGACGTTCAGGCCACCATAGACCCAGAAGGTATTGGCGTTGCCAAGGGAGTCCAGCATGGTGAGGAACGTGGCGCCGACAATCATGTTCGCTATCCAGTTGGTTGCTGTTGAGCAGGTGATACCAAAATCACGCCCTTTCAGCGGCTGAATTTCCGAGCACAGCACCCAGATGACCGGACCGGCACTCATGGCAAACCCGACAATAAACATCAGCAGCATGGCGACGGCAAAGTATTGGGCGCCCTGCGAGTGAATGCCCAGATGCAGCATGGTCCCCAGAACCCCCATGCCGACAGCCATCACCAGGAAGCCAAGCACCAGCGTGGGTTTGCGGCCCCAGCGGTCGACAACGCCGATCGCAATAAAGGTGGCCAGGACGTTAGTCAGACCGACGATGACCGTCCCCCACATTTGCTGCGTGGTATTACTGTAGCCTGCCAGTTCGAAGATTTTCGGCGCGTAATACATGATGACGTTCATACCGGTGAACTGCTGCATCACCTGCAACAGCACGCCAAGGAAGACCGCGCGACGGAAATTGTTGTTCTCTTTAAACAGCGCCCAGCCGGTCTGTTTCACCTGCAGGCTTTCGCGAATTTCATCCAGCTCGTTTTTGGCTTCGGCGCTCGTATCACGCAAGCGTAACAGCACGCGTTCCGCGTCATGGAAACGGCGTTTGGCGGCATACCAGCGCGGGCTATCCGGCAGGAAGAACACGCCGATAAGCAGCAGGATCGCCGGAATAACAATCACGCCGAGCATCCAGCGCCATGCGCCGCTATAGCTAAATGCCGTATCCGACAGATAAGCACCGAGAATACCGATGGTGATCATCAACTGGTACATCGAAATCATACTGCCACGGATTTTTTCCGGCGCTATTTCGGACAGATAGAGCGGGGCGGTATAAGACGCGATCCCCACAGCAAGACCAAGAATAATGCGGGAAATAATCAGTACTTCGACGTTAGGGGCAACGGCAGAACACAGAGAACCAATAACAAAGAGGATTGCGCCGATCATCAGGCTTTTTTTACGCCCGAGTTTCCACGACATCCATCCGCTACCCACGGCGCCGACGGCGGCACCAAACATCATTGAACTGACCACCCACTCCTGTACGTGGGAGTCAATTTTAAAGTCATTGGTGATAAAGGGCAGCGCCCCGGCGATAACACCAATATCCAGGCCAAAGAGAAGTCCTGCCAGTGCAGCAAGGAAGCAGACAAAAAAGGTCATCGCCTTGTTTGAATGTCCCTGTTTTTTATTGTCAGGCATGATGCCCTCCATTCGTTATATCAGTTTTTGCGATGGTAAACGTAGGTCAATGCCGGGCTGTTTTTTGTGATGAACGTCACGCAAGTGTAATCGGTTACATTCGACCAAAAACGGGCAGGCAAATAAAACTGATAAATATTATAGATATAAGAAATAGAGGCGGGAGGGGATGACAGTAGTTTCGGACTAAACCGAAAGGGGGATGTAACAGCGGGCCTTTAATTAATGAAGACCGGGTAATAAGCAGTATCGATAACAGCATGGCGGCTATGTAATCGTTATCATTAACGTATTGAAAACGCTTTAGAAGTTTAGTCGGTTTTTGTAAAAGCGCGGGATTACCGGGCTCTGAAAAGCAGCAGGCCAGCACAAGGCTGGCCTGTTAAACTCGGTCGCATCCGGGAAACACCCCAGACGCTTACCGGGGCTACGCCGTCCTGTTAGTTCAGGCCGGCAGCTTCACGCAACTGAGCCGCTTTGTCGGTTTTTTCCCATGGGAAGGTTTCGCGACCAAAGTGACCATAAGCAGCCGTTTGCTTATAGATCGGGTGCAGCAGGTCCAGCATCTGGATCAGACCATATGGACGCAGGTCGAAGAACTCGCGCACCAGCAGGATCAACTGTTCAGCAGGCACTTTCTCAGTACCGAAAGTTTCCACCATGATAGAGGTCGGTTCTGCCACGCCGATAGCGTAAGAGACCTGAATCTCACAACGGTCAGCCAGGCCAGCCGCTACGATGTTTTTCGCCACATAACGGGCTGCGTAGGCTGCGGAACGGTCAACTTTAGACGGATCCTTACCAGAGAACGCGCCGCCACCGTGACGCGCCATGCCGCCGTAGGTATCAACGATGATTTTACGACCGGTCAGGCCGCAGTCACCCATCGGGCCACCGATAACGAAACGGCCAGTCGGGTTGATAAAGAATTTGGTGGATTCGTTCAGCCACTCGGTCGGCAGGACCGGCTTGATGATCTCTTCCATTACCGCTTCTTTCAGCGATTTCTGGTCGATATCTTCTGCGTGCTGAGTAGAGAGAACGACCGCGTCGATGCCGACGATTTTGCCGTCGTCATACTGGAAAGTGACCTGGCTTTTCGCATCCGGGCGCAGCCACGGCAGGGTGCCGTTTTTACGCACTTCTGCCTGACGCTCAACCAGACGATGTGCGTAGGTGATCGGCGCTGGCATCAGCACGTCGGTTTCGTTGGTCGCATAACCGAACATCAGACCCTGGTCGCCTGCACCCTGCTCCAGCGGATCGGCACGGTCAACGCCCTGGTTAATATCAGGAGACTGTTTACCAATTGCACTCAGTACCGCGCAAGAGTTGGCATCAAAACCCATATCAGAATGGATATAACCAATTTCACGAACGGTGTTACGGGTGATCTCTTCGATATCCACCCATGCGCTGGTAGTGATTTCACCACCGACCAGCACCATGCCGGTTTTTACATAGGTTTCACAGGCAACACGCGCTTTCGGATCCTGTTCGAGGATCGCATCAAGCACGGCGTCGGAGATTTGGTCAGCAATTTTGTCAGGATGCCCTTCTGAGACGGACTCGGACGTAAAAAGGTGTTTTGCCATATTGTGTTTTCACCCTGGAATAATACGGTTGGCTTAGACACTGTGTCAGGATGCTTTCACGGTTGTTCCGCGAGGACGTGCAGGTAGCGACACGGACTGTCTAAGTGTTAATCAGTATAGATGGATTAACATCTGGATGGCTATTCTAGGTTAATTCTTAATCCCATTGCCAGCGTTTTTTGAGCCTCCACAGGTTCTGTCTGAATTGGTTACAGAAATTTTCCCTATGGATGGCGCCAACGTAATTTTTTATTTTGCATTTTCACCCCGTTATCGGTATAAAACGCCGCGCGCGGCTCATATTAAAAGCGCACGGGACTCCTCGTGTTGCCACTTCCAGCCGGGTTAAGCAATTTATGGCTTTGGCTTGTCGCAGGTCGCAAGACGTGTGTGGAGGTGATACGAGATAATGAACCGTTGCTTTCAGCAGAATCCGTTGCGTCGTTCTGACGCGCGTTTATTCCCCGCAACCCGCATTTCAAATCTGCAAACCTGCCGATGTTATACCCATTTCGGCGCTTCTCAGGACTCCCGGGCCGGTATGGCACAGTGATGACTGAACAAGGGCTCTCCTGTTGATTCAGGGGTTTTCTCGTGGTTTCGCCGAACCGTCATATTTCGTTCGGTCACGTGTTTTACAATGTTATGAACAAGAAACCGGTCGCACAGTCGGCGTTTCAGCATCTTATGCTGCATAGCCAGACTGTTTATGGGTTGTTATCGCAACGTAACGTTGTGATAGTAGTTAACTGTTTTACACTTAATACAAAGAGTTGAGGTTCGCTATGTCTGACGACATGTCTTCATTTTCGCCTTCGTCAGCAGGCGAACACGGTGTACTACGTTCCATGCAGGAGGTTGCGATGAGCTCCCAGGAAGCCAGCAAGATGCTTCGTACTTACAATATTGCCTGGTGGGGTAATAACTATTATGACGTCAACGAACTGGGCCATATCAGCGTATGCCCGGATCCTGATGTCCCGGAAGCCCGTGTTGACCTGGCTCAACTGGTAAAAGCCCGTGAGGCGCAAGGCCAGCGTTTACCTGCGCTGTTCTGCTTCCCGCAGATCCTGCAACATCGTCTGCGCTCTATTAACGCCGCCTTTAAACGCGCGCGCGAATCCTATGGCTATAATGGCGATTACTTCCTGGTTTACCCGATTAAAGTAAACCAGCATCGTCGCGTTATTGAGTCGTTGATCCATTCCGGCGAGCCGCTGGGTCTTGAGGCCGGTTCGAAAGCCGAATTAATGGCGGTTCTGGCCCATGCGGGCATGACCCGCTCGGTGATTGTCTGTAACGGCTATAAAGACCGTGAATACATCCGTCTGGCACTTATTGGCGAGAAAATGGGCCACAAGGTCTATCTGGTCATTGAGAAGATGTCGGAAATCGCGATTGTGCTGGAAGAAGCCGAGCGCCTGAATGTGGTGCCGCGCCTGGGTGTGCGTGCGCGTCTGGCGTCGCAGGGCTCCGGTAAATGGCAATCCTCCGGCGGCGAGAAATCCAAATTTGGTCTCGCGGCGACGCAGGTTCTGCAACTGGTGGATATTCTGCGTGATGCCGGTCGTCTGGACAGCCTGCAACTGCTGCATTTCCACCTTGGTTCGCAGATGGCCAACATTCGCGATATCGCCACCGGCGTGCGTGAATCGGCACGTTTTTATGTTGAACTGCATAAGCTGGGTGTCAACATTCAGTGCTTCGACGTGGGCGGCGGTTTGGGTGTGGACTATGAAGGTACGCGTTCCCAGTCAGACTGCTCGGTGAACTATGGCCTGAATGAGTATGCCAACAATATTATCTGGGCGATTGGCGATGCCTGCGAAGAGAATGGTCTGCCGCATCCGACAGTGATTACTGAATCGGGCCGTGCGGTGACAGCACACCATACAGTGCTGGTGTCTAACATCATCGGCGTGGAGCGTAACGAATATACCGACGCGACACCTCCGCCAGAAGACGCTGCCCGCCCGCTGCAAAGCATGTGGGAAACCTGGCTGGAGATGCATGAGACCGGCAACCGCCGCTCGTTGCGCGAATGGCTGCACGACAGCCAGATGGATCTGCACGATATTCACATCGGTTACTCCTCTGGCACTTTTAATCTTCAGGAGCGCGCCTGGGCAGAGCAACTGTATCTGAACATGTGCCATGAAGTGCAAAAGCAGCTCGACCCGAGCAACCGCGCGCATCGTCCGATTATTGACGAACTGCAGGAGCGTATGGCGGATAAGATTTACGTCAACTTCTCCCTGTTCCAGTCAATGCCGGATGCCTGGGGTATCGATCAACTCTTCCCGGTGCTGCCGCTGGAAGGTTTGAATCACGCGCCGGAACGTCGTGCGGTGTTACTGGATATCACCTGCGATTCCGACGGCGCTATCGATCACTATGTGGATGGCGATGGTATTGCGACCACCATGCCGATGCCGGAGTACGACCCGGAAAACCCGCCGATGCTGGGCTTCTTTATGGTTGGCGCGTACCAGGAAATTCTCGGCAACATGCATAACCTGTTTGGCGATACCGAAGCGGTGGACGTCTTTGTCTTCCCTGACGGCAGCGTGGAAGTTGAACTGTCGGATGAAGGCGATACCGTGGCCGATATGCTGCAATATGTGCAGCTCGATCCGAAAACTTTGCTGATTCAGTTCCGCGATCAGGTGAAACAGACCGATCTGGACGATGCGCTGCAACAGCAGTTCCTCGAAGAGTTTGAAGCAGGGCTGTACGGGTATACCTACCTCGAAGACGAGTAATCAGGACTCACCTTTAACTGACCGGTTTAATCATGTAAATCGGTCAGTTTTTTATTTATAGCGTCCTGGAAAGCATGAAGCGCCTGTTCGGCTTATGGATAGTGTGGAGAAGGATATGACCGACGCGCGTAACTCGTAGCCCCGGTAAGCGCAGCGCCACCGGGGATGTTATATGTCAAATTACTTAATACCGTCCGCCGCCAGGCGATCGCGGATATGTTGCGCACGTTCAGCCGAGGCCGGGTGATCGTCAAACATAGAACTCTGGCGACCCTCTTCGAGTTTTGCTAATTTTTCGAAGCTGGTGGCCAGCCCAATTGGGCTAATTCCACGTTTGCGCAACAGATCATAGGAATAATCGTCCGCTTCGGACTCCTGACGCTGTGAGAACTGCGAATTCACCAGTTTCTCGCCCAGGTCACCCAACTGAGATTGCGATAAATTGCCTACGACGCCGCCCGCCGATGCGGCCGCGGCACGCACGGCATTGGTGCCAAGCGCCACCTGCATGCCTTTCTTCACGTGACCAAGCGCAACGTGGCCCATTTCATGGCCAATTACCGCCTCGACCTCGTTGTCATTCATCATATCCATCAGACCGCTATAAACACGGATACAGCCATTCGCCATGGCAAAGGCGTTAACATCTTTTGCTACGTAAACCTTGTAGTTCACCGGCTGGCCGTTGATATTATCGCCCAGCGCGGCGGCAATCTTGCTAAGTCTCTGATTATACTGACTGCCCGCAGGGGCTATCGTTGCTTTACTGTCCATCTGCTTACAGGCTTCGTCACTCAGGCTTTTAACCTGAGCGTCGCTCAATGTGTAGGCCTGAAAAGCTTCTGCACCGGAGGTCATAAAACCGTTGGAGTCCATATTCTGGCAACCTGCCAACAGGGTCGCTGTTGTCAGAGCAAGCAAAGCCGGGCGAATTTTCATCTCTTATCTTCCACGCAGGTTAATTCATAATTCTGATAATGCGCCGCGCACAAACGAGCCGGTGCAGTTGCACAAGTATAAAGAATAGAAGGATTACGGGGCGAGTCCATTGCGCAACGACCATGCACCTTCCAGAGATTTCTTAATCCTCAAAAGGATGCTCCATGTACATGACTTGCCGCTTGGGTTACATTGTTGGCACTTTTTTCCGGCGTAGCCCATAACGCGCTGTAGTCAAGTCGTTCCGGGCATGGCCTTTAACAGTCCGATCTGGAGTCAAAATGTCCTCACGTAAAGAGCTTGCCAATGCCATTCGTGCGCTGAGCATGGACGCGGTACAGAAAGCCAAATCCGGTCACCCGGGTGCCCCGATGGGTATGGCTGACATCGCCGAAGTCCTGTGGCGTGATTTCCTGAACCACAACCCTGGCAACCCGTCCTGGGCCGACCGTGACCGCTTTGTGCTGTCCAACGGTCACGGCTCAATGCTGATTTACAGCCTGCTGCACCTCACCGGTTATGACCTGCCGATGTCTGAACTGGCGAACTTCCGTCAGTTGCATTCTAAAACCCCAGGCCACCCGGAAGTGGGTTACACCGCAGGCGTAGAAACTACCACTGGTCCGCTGGGACAGGGTATTGCTAACGCAGTCGGTATGGCTATCGCTGAAAAAACGCTGGCAGCGCAGTTCAACCGTCCGGGCCACGAGATCGTTAACCATTACACTTACGCCTTTATGGGCGACGGCTGCATGATGGAAGGTATCTCTCACGAGGTATGCTCTCTGGCTGGCACCCTGAAACTGGGTAAACTGGTGGCGTTCTACGACGACAACGGTATCTCTATTGATGGTCACGTTGAAGGCTGGTTTACCGACGATACCGCGAAGCGTTTCGAAGCCTACGGCTGGCACGTGGTTCGCGGTGTTGACGGTCATGATGCTGACTCGATTAAACGCGCCGTTGAAGAAGCGCGCGCAGTGACCGACAAACCATCCCTGCTGATGTGCAAAACCATCATCGGCTTCGGTTCTCCGAACAAAGCCGGTACTCACGATTCCCACGGCGCGCCGCTGGGCGACGCAGAAATCGCCCTGACCCGCGAACAGCTTGGCTGGAAATACGCGCCGTTTGAAATCCCGTCTGAAATCTATGCGCAGTGGGATGCAAAAGAAGCAGGCCAGGCGAAAGAGTCTGTCTGGAATGAGAAATTTGCCGCCTACGCCAAAGCCTTCCCGCAGGAAGCCGCAGAATTCACCCGTCGTATGAAAGGTGACATGCCTGCTGACTTTGACGCGAAAGCCAGCGCGTTCATTGCTAAGTTGCAGGCGAATCCGTCCAAAATCGCCAGCCGTAAAGCGTCTCAGAACGCTATCGAAGCGTTCGGTCCGCTGTTGCCGGAATTCCTCGGCGGTTCCGCAGATCTCGCGCCGTCTAACCTGACTATCTGGTCTGGTTCTAAAGCGATCAACGAAGATACCGCAGGTAACTACATCCATTACGGCGTGCGCGAGTTCGGTATGACCGCTATCGCCAACGGTATCTCGCTGCACGGCGGCTTTCTGCCGTACACCTCCACCTTCCTGATGTTTGTGGAATATGCCCGTAACGCGGTGCGTATGGCAGCGCTCATGAAGCAGCGCCAGGTGATGGTTTACACCCACGACTCTATCGGCCTGGGCGAAGATGGCCCGACTCACCAGCCGGTTGAGCAGGTGGCTTCTCTGCGCGTAACGCCGAACATGTCCACATGGCGTCCGTGCGACCAGGTTGAATCTGCGGTAGCGTGGAAATATGGCGTTGAGCGTCAGGACGGCCCGACTGCGCTGATCCTCTCCCGCCAGAACCTGGCGCAGCAGGAGCGTACCGAAGAGCAACTGGCAAACGTCGCTCGCGGTGGTTATGTGCTGAAAGATTGTGCAGGTCAACCACAGATTATCTTTATTGCCACCGGTTCTGAAGTTGAGCTGGCCGTTGCCGCCTGGGATAAACTGACTGCCGAAGGCGTGAAGGCGCGCGTCGTTTCTATGCCGTCTACCGATGCGTTCGACAAGCAGGATGCCGCTTACCGTGAAGCTGTACTGCCGAAAGCCGTTTCTGCGCGTGTAGCCATCGAAGCAGGTATTGCAGATTACTGGTTTAAATATGTAGGTCTGAACGGCGCTGTCGTCGGCATGACCACCTTCGGTGAATCTGCACCGGCAGAGCTGCTGTTTGAAGAGTTCGGCTTTACCGTGGATAACGTGATCGCTAAAGCGAAAGCGCTGCTGTAATTGCTATTGGATTGAGGGCTGATGCCCTCACTCTGCCCCTTTTCCGGTGGGAGAGGGGACGGATACTAAAACGGTAACCGACAGGTTACCGTTTTGTTTTTTACCTCGACGTATTCCCGCAAAAAATGTGACGCAAGTCAGATAAATGGTCGCCAGGGCTGGACATGGATTCCTTTTATTCTGTGTTTCGCTTATTCTAGCTGAAGCGTTTCAGTCGCTTAAATGTTCGACAATTAATCAATCAAACGCAGTTTGTGACAGGCGAGGTTCCCCTGTAAAGGTTGCTGCATTACTCTGTGAGCCACCTCAAATTGGGTAACCTTGCAGGAGATCTATGAGCGTACGCATAGCGATTAATGGCTTCGGTCGCATCGGGCGCAACGTGGTTCGTGCTTTGTATGAATCCGGGCGTCGGGCGGAAGTCACCGTGGTGGCAATCAATGAACTGGCAGATGCGGCAGGCATGGCCCATTTATTGAAATATGACACCAGCCACGGGCGTTTCGCATGGGATGTACATCAGGAGCGCGAGCAGCTGTTTGTCGGTGAAGACGCGATTCGTATTCTTCACCAGCGCGATATTGCCGCGCTTCCCTGGCGTGAGCTGGGCGTTGATGTAGTGCTCGATTGCACTGGCGTGTTTGGCAGCCGTGCCGATGGCGAAGCGCATCTGGCGGCGGGGGCGAAGAAAGTGTTGTTCTCGCATCCCGGCGGTAACGATCTCGACGCGACGGTCGTTTTTGGCGTCAACCAGGATGCCTTAAAAGCTGACGATCGTATTGTGTCCAACGCCTCCTGCACCACGAACTGCATTATTCCGATTATTAAGCTTCTTGACGACGCCTGGGGAATTGAATCGGGTACTGTCACCACGATCCATTCCGCAATGCACGATCAGCAGGTGATTGACGCCTATCATCCTGATTTACGCCGTACGCGTGCAGCCAGCCAGTCTATTATTCCTGTGGACACGAAACTGGCGGCGGGTATCACCCGTATTTTCCCGCAATTTTATGACCGGTTTGAGGCGATTGCGGTACGCGTACCAACCATAAATGTGACGGCCATCGACCTGAGCGTGACGGTGAAAAATCCGGTAAAAGCGTGTGAAGTCAATGCCTTGCTGCAAAAAGCAGCACAGGGAACATTTCATGGTATAGTTGACTATACGGAATTACCGTTGGTCTCAACAGATTTTAACCATGATCCGCACAGTGCCATTGTTGATGGCACGCAAACACGGGTCAGTGGCGCGCACCTTATTAAAACCCTGGTATGGTGCGATAACGAATGGGGCTTTGCTAACCGAATGCTCGACACGACGTTAGAGATGGCCGCAAAAGGTTTCAGGTAGGGCGCACATTGCGTTCGCAAAACTTTATGAATCATTGAGAGGATTCACCATGTCTGTAATTAAGATGACCGATCTGGATTTGGCAGGTAAACGCGTTTTCATCCGTGCGGATCTGAACGTACCGGTTAAAGATGGCAAAGTGACCAGCGATGCGCGTATCCGTGCTTCTCTGCCGACCATCGAGCTGGCGCTGAAACAAGGCGCGAAAGTGATGGTTACCTCCCATCTGGGTCGTCCGACCGAAGGCGAGTACAACGAAGAGTACTCTCTGCTGCCGGTTGTTAATTACCTGAAAGACAAACTGTCCAACCCGGTGCGTCTGGTTAAAGACTACCTGGATGGCGTTGAAGTTGCTGCAGGTGAACTGGTTGTTCTGGAAAACGTTCGCTTCAACAAAGGCGAGAAGAAAGACGACGAAGCGCTGTCCAAAAAATATGCTGCACTGTGCGACGTATTTGTGATGGATGCTTTCGGTACTGCTCACCGTGCACAGGCTTCAACTCACGGTATCGGTAAATTCGCTGATGTTGCGTGCGCAGGCCCGCTGCTGGCTGACGAACTGGAAGCGCTGGGTAAAGCGCTGAAAGAGCCTGCTCGCCCGATGGTCGCTATCGTTGGTGGTTCTAAAGTTTCCACTAAACTGACCGTTCTGGACTCCCTGTCAAAAATCGCTGACCAGCTGATCGTCGGTGGCGGCATCGCCAACACCTTCGTTGCTGCTCAGGGCCACAACGTGGGTAAATCCCTGTACGAAGCTGACCTGGTTGACGAAGCAAAACGCCTGCTGGGCACCTGCGATATTCCGGTTCCGACAGATGTTCGTGTTGCTACTGAGTTCTCCGAAACCGCGACCGCTACCCTGAAATCTGTTTCTGACATCAAAGACGAAGAGCAGATTCTGGACCTGGGCGATGTTTCTGCGCAGAAACTGGCTGATATCCTGAAAAACGCGAAAACCATTCTGTGGAACGGCCCGGTTGGCGTGTTCGAATTCCCGAACTTCCGCAAAGGTACTGAAATCGTTGCTAACGCCATCGCTGACAGCGAAGCGTTCTCCATCGCAGGCGGCGGCGACACTCTGGCGGCTATCGACCTGTTCGGTATCGCTGACAAAATCTCCTACATCTCCACTGGTGGCGGTGCGTTCCTCGAGTTCGTGGAAGGCAAAGTGCTGCCGGCAGTCGCAATGCTCGAAGAGCGCGCTAAGAAGTAAGTATTCAATGGGCAGGGAAACCTGCCCAATTTTCAGCGCGCGTCATGCTCGCGAACTTTTTTCCAACGGTCGAAGATACAGATACAGGACTCGAAAACATGTCTAAAATTTTTGATTTCGTAAAACCGGGCGTCATTACCGGTGATGACGTACAGAAAGTGTTCCAGGTAGCGAAAGAAAATAACTTTGCGCTGCCAGCAGTTAACTGCGTGGGCACCGATTCCATTAACGCCGTTCTGGAAACCGCTGCGAAAGTGAAAGCACCGGTTATCGTTCAGTTCTCCAACGGTGGTGCTGCATTCATCGCGGGTAAAGGCGTGAAAACCGACATTCCTCAGGGTGCTGCTATCCTGGGGGCGATCTCTGGTGCGCATCACGTACACCAGATGGCAGAGCACTACGGTGTTCCGGTTATTCTGCACACTGACCACTGCGCCAAGAAACTGCTGCCGTGGATCGACGGCCTGCTGGACGCGGGTGAAAAACACTTTGCTGCTACCGGCAAACCGCTGTTCTCTTCTCACATGATCGACCTGTCTGAAGAGTCCCTGGAAGAAAACATCGAGATCTGCTCCAAATATCTGGCGCGCATGTCCAAAATCGGCATGACGCTGGAAATCGAACTGGGTTGCACCGGTGGCGAAGAAGACGGCGTGGACAACAGCCACATGGACGCTTCTGCACTGTACACTCAGCCGGAAGACGTTGATTACGCATACACCAAACTGAACGCAATCAGCCCGCGCTTCACCATTGCCGCTTCCTTCGGTAACGTGCATGGCGTGTACAAACCGGGTAACGTGAAACTGACCCCGACTATCCTGCGCGACTCTCAGGAATATGTTTGCAAGAAACATAACCTGCCGCACAACGCCCTGAACTTCGTATTCCACGGCGGTTCCGGTTCTACTGCTCAGGAAATCAAAGACTCCGTAAGCTACGGCGTTATCAAAATGAACATCGATACCGACACCCAATGGGCGACCTGGGAAGGTATTCTGAACTACTACAAAGCCAACGAAGCGTATCTGCAAGGTCAACTGGGCAACCCGAAAGGCGAAGACCAGCCGAACAAGAAATACTACGATCCGCGCGTATGGCTGCGTGCAGCGCAGTCTTCTATGATCACGCGTCTGGAACAGGCTTTCAAAGAACTGAACGCGGTTGACGTTCTGTAATTTTTGCCTTGTTTCCTGAATCAGGCCCGCTTATGCGGGCCTTTTTTATTTCCGATTCAATAGCCTGCACTCATCATTAAATGTGATCCATTTGGCAAAATCGTCCCTTATTGTTTACCCTTTAGGTGTCTGTCCGCCACCGTCGGGAAGGATTGTTCTCGTACGGATCAACATAAGGAACAAAGAATGGAAGATCTTCACGTCGTCGATAGCATCAATGACGCAGGCTCCTGGCTGGTGACCAATCAGGCGTTACTGCTGAGTTACGCTGTTAACATCGTCGCCGCCATTGCCATCATCATTGTGGGTATGATCATTGCCCGCATGATTTCAAACACCGTCAATAAACTGATGCGGGCGCGGCACATTGATGCCACCGTTGCCGATTTTCTCTCTGCGCTGGTGCGCTACGGCGTCATTGCATTTACCCTGATAGCCGCACTGGGGCGCGTGGGGGTACAAACCGCCTCAGTCATCGCTGTACTGGGTGCCGCCGGTCTGGCAATCGGTCTGGCGCTACAAGGGTCACTCTCAAACCTGGCCGCCGGGGTACTGCTGGTGACATTCCGCCCGTTCCGTTCCGGGGAATATGTTGATCTGGGGGGCGTCGCCGGTACCGTTCTGCAGGTGCAGATTTTCTCCACCACGCTGCGCAGCGCCGATGGCCGCATAATCGTGGTTCCCAACGGTAAAATTATCGCCGGGAACATTATCAACTTTTCCCGCGAGCCGGTGCGTCGTAACGAATTTATTATTGGCGTTGCGTACGACTCCGATATCGATCTGGTTACGAAATTGCTGACCGATATCATCCAGGCTGATGATCGTATTCTGAAAGACCGTGAAATGACTGTGCGTCTGAATGAACTCGGGGCGTCTTCCATCAACTTTGTGGTACGCGTCTGGAGTAACAGTAGTGATCTGCAAAACGTTTACTGGGATGTGCTGGAGAAAGTGAAACGCAGCTTTGATGAGCACGGCATCAGTTTCCCTTATCCGCAAATGGATGTGAATTTCAAGCGGGTGAAAGAGCCTGTCGAAGAGTAAAGAATCAGGCCGGCACTGCCGGCCTTTTTACTGCTTTCTATTATTAGCTTCGCTTATTACTCATTAATATATTCAATTTCCGCTAATGATTCTCGCGCGTTATAGTCTGCATCCAGAAAAAGATGAGTGAGAATCTATTGTGATAACCTATTATTTTCAAGGTCTTATATTGGGTGCGGCGTTGATTTTGCCCCTGGGGCCGCAAAATGCCTTTGTCATGAACCAGGGGATCCGTCGCCAGTACCATATCATGACGGCTTTGTTGTGTACGCTGAGCGACTTGCTGCTGATTTGCGCCGGGGTCTTCGGCGGCAGCGCCTTGTTGATGCAATCTCCCTGGCTGCTGGGGCTGGTCACCTGGGGCGGCGTCGCTTTTTTGCTGTGGTATGGCTATGGCGCGCTGAAAACCGCATTCGGCAGTCATATAGAGCTTGCCAGCGCCGAAGCGATGAAGCAGGGACGCTGGAAAATCATCGCGACCATGCTGGCGGTGACCTGGCTTAATCCTCATGTCTATCTGGATACCTTTGTTGTACTAGGCAGTCTGGGCGGGCAACTGGAGGCAGAGCCGAAGCGCTGGTTTGCGATGGGGACGATCAGTGCGTCTGTTATCTGGTTTTTTGGCCTGGCGATGCTGGCGGCCTGGTTTGCCCCGCGTCTGCGTACGGCAAAAGCGCAACGTATCATCAATCTGATCGTCGGGGCGGTAATGTGGGTTATTGCCGCGCAACTGGCAAAAGAGGGCGTGGCCCATATGCAGGCGTTATTAAACTAAGTCTGGTCTGATAGACAAACCAACGGTATCCGCTAAGCTTTTGCCTGGCGTGCCGTTTTGTTACGGACGTAATAAGCAACATGGAGGAGCAACCGTGAAATTCAAAGTGATGGCCCTGGCGGCATTAGTGGGACTGAGTGTCATGTCGGTACAGGCAAGTGAACTGCCTGATGGCCCGCACATTATTACCTCGGGTACGTCGAGCGTGGACGCAGTGCCGGATATTGCCACCCTGGCGATTGAAGTGAACATCCAGGCGAAAGATGCTGCAACCGCCAAGAAACAGGCAGACGACCGCGTCGCCGAGTATCTCTCCTTCCTCGACAAGAATGGCGTAGTGAAGAAAGACATCAACGCCGCCAACTTGCGCACCCAGCCGGATTACGATTACCAAAACGGTAAAAGCGTGCTGAAAGGCTGGCGCGCCGTACGTACGGTGGAAGTAACCCTGCGCGATCTGGAGAAGCTCAATTCTCTGCTGGATGGTGCGCTGAAAGCCGGTCTGAATGAAATCCGTTCCGTTTCGCTGGGTGTTGCGCAACCGGATTCTTACAAGGATAAGGCGCGTAAAGCCGCCATTGATGATGCGGTTCATCAGGCCGAACAACTGGCAGCCGGTTTCCACGCGAAGCTTGGCCCGGTGTATAGCGTGCGTTACCACGTTTCTAATTATCAGCCGAGCCCGATGGTTCGCATGATGAAAGCAGATGCGGCGCCGGTATCCGCACAGGAAACGTACGAACAGCCGACCATTCAGTTTGCCGATCAGGTGGATGTTGTGTTCCAGCTTGAGCCAACGCAGAGCCAGACTCAGCAGCCAGCAACAACGGACAAAACGCAGTAATTTCAAATGAGTGGGATATGTGGCCGCATCTGGGAAATCCCCGATGCGCCACGCTTACCGGGGCGACATTTTGCACAATGTGTCGCCCCGGTAAGACAATGTTTTAATCTTGCCTTAGCACCTTGTGGCCGTACGCCAGCAGTGCGTCGGTGACGTTGCGCATCATGCGGCTTTCTGGCGCAAACCGGTGCCAGAACAGCATCCGGCGCTGGAAGAGACCCGGCGTCAGATCGATCAGCTCTCCGGCATTCAACTCTCTTTCGATTTGCAGATGCGGGATCATACAGCAGGTCGTTCCCTGCCTTGCCAGTTGCACAAATGCTTCCGACGAGTTAACGATATGGCAGGGTACGCTGCCCGGCGGCAGATCGAAGTTTTGCTGTAAGAAGGCCTGGTGCATATCGTCGAGATGATCAAACGCCACGGCAGGCGCTTTAAGTAACGCCGAGCGGGTTACGCCATTCGGGAAATAACGTTCAGCAAAGGCTTTTGAACCGACAAACAGGTAATCAAGCGCGCCAAGCTGATCAACGAGGCAACTTGGCAGAGCCTGCGGCTGAATACTTACCGCACCGACCACTTCGCCGCGACGCAGACGCTCCTGAGTGCGGGTTTCGTCTTCAACCTGTAAATTCAGACGAATTGGCGAGTCGGCCAGTACCGGCGCCAGCGCGGGCAGCAGCCATGTTGCCAGACTATCGGCGTTCACCGCCAGCGACAGCAGGAGTGGGGTGGAGCCGGTTTGCTCATCACCCAGCCACTCTTCTTCCAGCAGTTCTACCTGACGCAGCAGCGCCAGCAATTTTTGCCCTTGTTCAGTGGGGCGCGGTGGGACGGTGCGCACCAGCAGAGGCTGACCAAACATATTTTCGAGCTGTTTAATACGCTGCGATACGGCGGACTGAGTGATACACAGCTTCTGCGCGGCGCGCTCAAACCCACGTTCCCGAATGACCGCATCGAGCGCCTGTAACGTTCTGTAGTCCGGACGTTTCATCTGACTGACATACTCCTGCAAAATAATTACTCAGCACTATGACATAATTTTTTGTCTCTTACAGACGAAAATGTACCTGCTGGTAATGTGACACAGCTCACAGGGACTTTTCCCCCTTCCATGTTCTATAATGCGCTTCGAATTCCACACCATTCTCACCACAGGCGAACGACGATGACGCAGGACGAATTAAAAAAAGCAGTGGGTTGGGCAGCGCTGAAATATGTTGAACCGGGTACTATCGTAGGTGTTGGTACCGGCTCCACCGCTGCGCACTTTATTGACGCGCTCGGTACCATGAAAGGTCAGATTGAAGGGGCGGTCTCCAGTTCCGACGCCTCGACAGAAAAACTGAAAGGCCTGGGTATCACCGTATTCGATCTGAACGAAGTCGATCGTCTGGGAATTTATGTTGATGGCGCGGATGAAATCAACGGCCAGATGCAGATGATCAAAGGCGGCGGCGCCGCGTTAACGCGCGAAAAGATCATTGCCTCGGTAGCCGATAAATTTATCTGTATTGCCGATGCGTCCAAACAGGTCGAGATCCTCGGTAAATTCCCGCTACCGGTGGAAGTGATCCCGATGGCACGAAGCGCCGTAGCGCGTGAACTGGTGAAGCTGGGCGGTCGCCCTGAATATCGCCAGAATGTGGTCACCGACAACGGCAACGTGATCCTCGACGTCTTTGGTCTGGAGATTATCGATCCTGTTGCGCTGGAAAATACGATTAATGGCATTCCGGGTGTGGTAACCGTGGGCTTGTTTGCCAACCGCGGCGCGGATGTGGCTTTGATCGGCAGCGCCGATGGCGTCAAAACCATCACAAAATGATCTGTGTGGGGGACGTGTTCCCCCATGAAAAAAATCTCAAAGAGCAAATTTGGTGACATCTGTCACGCTTCTGGATTCGCCCTGATAATCCTCCCGCCTCTGTGGCTATTTCCAGCATATTCCTCTGCCATTTCTCACTGTATGACATTCCTTCACAGGGCCGACGCAAACGTTCATATTGCTGCAATAGTTTTTTTTGATATGTTGACTACAGCGGATGAATATCCACACAACATCAGTTATGACAAAAAACAGGGTCGGGTAAATGGCAAAGGTATCGCTGGAGAAAGACAAGATTAAATTTCTGCTCGTCGAAGGGGTGCATCAGAAAGCACTCGATAGCCTTCGTGCAGCAGGTTACACCAACATCGAGTATCACAAAGGCGCGCTCGACAGCGAGCAGCTCAAAGAGTCTATCCGTGATGCCCACTTCATTGGCATTCGATCCCGTACTAACCTGACCGAAGATGTTATTGCCGCCGCTGAAAAACTGGTTGCGATTGGTTGTTTCTGTATTGGTACCAACCAGGTCAATCTGGATGCGGCGGCACAGCGCGGTATCCCGGTATTTAACGCCCCTTTCTCTAACACGCGTTCCGTGGCGGAACTGGTGATTGGCGAGCTGTTACTGCTGATGCGCGGTATTCCGGAAGCGAACGCCAAAGCGCACCGCGGAATCTGGAACAAACTGGCCGTGGGCTCTTACGAAGCGCGCGGTAAAAAATTGGGCATCATTGGCTACGGCCACATCGGTACCCAGCTTGGCATTCTGGCCGAGTCACTCGGTATGCACGTTTATTTCTATGATATTGAAAGCAAACTGCCGCTGGGTAACGCGACCCAGGTTCAGCACCTGTCCGATTTGCTCAATATGAGCGATGTTGTCAGCCTGCACGTGCCGGAAAATGCCTCGACCAAAAACATGATGGGCGCGGAAGAGCTGGCGCTGATGAAGCCGGGATCACTGCTGATCAACGCCGCACGTGGTACGGTTGTTGATATTCCGGCGTTGTGCGATGCGCTTAAACGTAAACACCTGGCGGGCGCGGCAATCGACGTGTTCCCGACTGAGCCTGCAACCAACAGCGATCCGTTTAATTCACCGCTTTGCGAATTCGATAATGTGATTTTGACGCCGCATATTGGCGGTTCAACTCAGGAAGCGCAGGAAAACATCGGTCTGGAAGTAGCGGGTAAACTGATTAAGTACTCTGATAACGGCTCAACGCTCTCTGCCGTTAACTTCCCGGAAGTGTCGCTGCCGCTGCACGGCGGTCGTCGTCTGCTGCATATCCATGAAAACCGTCCAGGCGTGCTGACTGCAATCAACCAGATCTTTGCTGGCGACGGTATCAACATCGCGGCTCAGTATCTGCAAACGACGCCGTATATGGGCTATGTGGTTATCGATATTGAAGCCGAAGAAGATGTGGCGCAAAAAGCGCTGCAGAGCATGAAGGCGATCCCGGGTACGATTCGCGCACGCCTGCTGTACTGATTTTGCAGTGCCGGCTGGCGAGATAAATGCAAAACGGCAACCTGAGGGTTGCCGTTTTTATGTGTTCTCACTCACCCTGTGGTTTCACCAACTCCACAACCTCGACGGCGTCACCACCGCAGGGAGCGGAATATCCCACTCTTCCACTGGAAGCATATCAACATGCTGACAATCATGCGCATAACCCACTGGCTGTAAATTATATCGTTGCCAGTTTTGCAGCGTTCTGTCGTAAAAGCCCCCGCCCATTCCCAGCCGTTGCCCCTGGCTGTCAAAGGCAACCAGCGGGGTTATCAGGACATCTAACTGCGCAAGCGGTAAGACATCGCGTACGTCCAGTTTCGGTTCCTGAATTTTCAGACGATTGATAACCAGCTCGCTATGCGGATGGTATTGCAAAAACAGCAGATTGCCCGGGCTGAACGGATGCAGAACCGGCAGATAAACGCGTTTGCCGCTGCGCCAGAGCTGTTCGATAAGCGGTTGGGTGTCCAGCTCGCCATCGAAGGAGAGAAAAAGGGCGACGGTATGCGCCATCACGACTGGCGGATACGCCATCATGCGCGCTGCCGCTGCAATCGAAAAGTGTTCCTGTTCCCCGGCGGTAAGGGCGCGACGACGCTGCCGTATGATTTTACGGATTTCCTGACGTGATGGGGGAAGTGCAGAAAGTTGTGTCATGGTACCAGGTAGAAAGAAGGGAATCTCCGAGATGCCGCCGCAGGCTGTAACCCTTGAACCCTTGGTTCAAGGTGAATGTGTCGTCATAGTTTTAAGGCTTCTCGGACGGACCGAGCATGCTCACCAACCGTGGAGCGCCACATTCTTGTGGTATGAAATATCGGCTCAGGGGACTGGCCCGCTTGCGAACATCTCAGAGAAATTTTTTCTTCACGGTCACTCTACCATAGTTAACCTTGAAGTGTTATTCAAACTTCGGCCCCGGTCTTTCGGATATGCGACCCTGATCAAGCAATGCCTGTTCGATGGTCTGTTGTAACATCCGAATACGCTGTTCCATGCTGGATGCGTAGTCACGGGTTTTTGCCTTTTCCTGAGTCAGTTCATAGCTGATATTCAGCGCTGCGATAAAGACTAACTGCTCAGTATTTGTGACTCTAGTGCGAACTTTCAGATCTTGCAACCGCTGATTCAGATCCTCCGCGGCCTGATTCAGAGCATCTCTCTGTTCAGGCGGGCAATTCACTCGCAGTGAACGGCCAAAAATTTGGATATCGACGGGTTGTGCAGACATGCCACCTTCCTGCTGTTTGACTGCGCTCTGCCTTCACACCCGAGTCCTGGCTGCGAAGGGGCGTCACTATAGCCACCCTGGTGAGAGGATTCAAGCTCTTTGCTATACCTTAATTCACTCATAGCGCATGCAAAGGCATGTAACGTGAAGCATGACGGGTATATCACCAGGGTCCAAAGTGGTAGCATACCATGAATATTCTCCCCAACGACGATGAATGCGCATGTCTATACAGAACGAAATACCTGGTTACAACGATGTAGGCCAGTTGCTCAATCAGCAAGGTGTTGGACTGATTCCTGCGGAAATGCACGGGCTTATCGCGGGGATGCTTTGTGGCGGCAACAACGACAGCTCCTGGCAGCCGCTGTTGCATGACCTGACTAACGAAGGGCTGGCATTCGGCCATGAGCTCGCTCAGGCGCTGCGCAGCATGCATGCCGCCACCAGCGACTCACTGGAAGATGACGGTTTCCTGTTCCAGCTTTATCTGCCGACCGGCGACGACGTGAGCGTGTTTGACCGTGCCGATGCGCTGGCAGGCTGGGTTAACCACTTCCTGCTGGGGCTTGGCGTCACGCAGCCGAAACTCGACAAAGTGACCGGCGAAACCGGTGAAGCGATTGACGATCTGCGTAACATTGCTTTGCTCGGTTATGACGAAGATGAAGATCAGGAAGAGCTTGAGATGTCGCTCGAAGAGATCATCGAATATGTGCGCGTTGCGGCGCTGCTGTGCCATGACACATTTACCCGCCCGCAGCCAACGGCACCCGAAGTGCGTAAGCCAACCCTGCATTAATCTATTCCGCTCAAAGGAGATGTCATGACACAGCTTGAGTTTCTCCGACGCCGTCAGGCGTTGCTGGCGCAAATGGCGCCAGCCAGCGCGGCGCTTATTTTCGCGGCGCCGGAAGCGACCCGCAGTGCCGACAGTGAATACCCGTATCGTCAGAACAGCGACTTTTGGTATTTCACCGGTTTTAATGAGCCGGAAGCGGTACTGGTGCTGATTAAAAGTGATGATACCCATAACCACAGCGTCCTGTTTAACCGGATCCGCGATAAGACGGCGGAAATCTGGTTTGGCCGACGTCTGGGGCAGGAAGTGGCGCCAGAAAAACTGGGTGTGGACAGGGCGCTGGCGTTTCCGGAAATAGGTAAACATCTTTATCAATTGCTCAACGGCCTGGACGCGGTCTATCACGCCCAGGGCGAATACGCTTATGCCGATGAGATTGTCTTTGCCGCGCTGGATAAACTGCGTAAAGGCTCTCGACAGAATCTCACGGCCCCGGCCACGGTGACCGACTGGCGGCCCATCGTGCATGAAATGCGTCTGTTCAAGTCAGCCGAAGAAATTGAGGTAATGCGTCGCGCCGGGGAGATTTCAGCGCTGGCACATACCCGCGCCATTCAAACCTGTAAACCCGGGATGTTTGAATACCAGCTCGAAGGCGAAATCCACCACGAGTTCAACCGTCACGGCGCCCGTTTTCCGTCCTATACCACTATCGTCGGTGCCGGGGAGAACGGCTGTATTTTGCATTACACCGAAAACGAAAGCGTGATGCGTGATGGTGATCTGGTGCTGATCGACGCAGGTTGCGAATACATGGGGTATGCTGGCGATATTACCCGTACCTTTCCGGTAAACGGCAAGTTCAGCCCGGCGCAGCGTGAAGTGTATGACATTGTACTGGAATCACTGGAAACGGCCCTGCGCCTGTTCCGCCCCGGCACCTCGATTCAGGAAGTGAACGGGGAAGTGGTGCGCATCATGGTAACCGGGCTGGTGAAACTGGGCATTCTTAAGGGCGAGGTTGACACGCTGGTTGCTGAGAATGCGCATCGCCCTTTCTTTATGCATGGTCTGAGCCACTGGTTGGGGCTGGATGTCCATGATGTCGGCGTCTATGGTCAGGATCGCTCGCGTATCCTTGAACCGGGGATGGTTTTGACCGTTGAGCCGGGTCTCTATATCGCCCCGGATGCCGACGTACCAGAAGCCTATCGGGGGATTGGCATTCGCGTGGAAGATGACATTGTGATCACCGAAAACGGTAATGAAAACCTCACCGCCAGCGTCGTCAAAAAAGCCGATGACATCGAGGCGCTGATGGCAGCGGCGCGTCGCTTATGAGTGTGATTATTGTTGGTGGCGGTATGGCAGGCGCGACGCTCGCGCTGTCGATTTCGCATTTAACCAGTGGTCGCCTTCCTGTTCATCTGATCGAAGCGACCGAACCGAGTTCTCAGGATCATCCAGGCTTTGATGCGCGCGCTATCGCGCTGGCGGCGGGAACGTGCCAGCAGCTCGCGCGAGTGGGGATCTGGTCACATATCGTCGAGAAAGCCACGCCGATTACCACCGTGCATGTCAGCGATCGCGGCCACGCCGGTTTCGTGACCCTTGATGCTGATGATTATCACATTGAGGCGCTCGGCCAGGTGGTGGAACTACACGATGTCGGTACCCGCCTTTTTAGTCTTCTGAAAAAAGCACCTGGCGTGACGCTCCATTGCCCCGCACGGGTGAGCTTCTTCTCCAGGGATGAAGACCGCGTGGCGGTCGCACTGGAAAGTGGGGAGACGATTAACGGAACCCTACTGGTCGCCGCAGATGGCTCCCGCTCTGCGCTGGGTGCGCAATGTGGAATTAGCTGGCAACAGGCGCCCTATCAGCAGGTTGCGGTGATTGCGAACGTCACGACCTCGGTGGCGCATCAGGGGCGCGCGTTTGAGCGTTTTACCGCTCACGGCCCGCTGGCAATGCTGCCGATGTCGCACGGACGTTGCTCGCTGGTGTGGTGTCACCCGCTCGACAGACAGGAACAGATCCTGAACTGGAGCGATGAGACCTTCTGCCATGAGCTGCAAAAAGCCTTTGGCTGGCGGCTGGGCCGAATCATGCAGGCGGGAGTCCGTAACGCCTATCCGCTTTCTCTCTCCACCGCCTCCTCGCCTATTTCACATCGTACTGTGCTGGTTGGAAATGCCGCGCAGACGCTCCACCCGATTGCCGGGCAGGGCTTTAACCTGGGGATGCGTGATGTGATGAGCCTGGCCGAAACGCTGGCCGATGCCTGGACACAGCAGCAGGATGTTGGCGGTTATGGCGTGCTGACACGCTATCGCGATCGTCGCCGTGATGATAAGTGCGCTACGATTGGCGTGACAGATGGGTTAGTGCATCTTTTTGCTAATCGCTGGGCGCCGCTGGTTTTCGGGCGTAACGTCGGTTTGATGGCAATGGAATTATTTACCCCGGCGCGTGATGCGCTGGCGCAGCGTACTCTGGGCTGGGTGGCGCGTTAAGGTCTTCAGGAGCTATTTGTGCAAAATGTTGATGTGGCAATTGTAGGCGGCGGCATGGTGGGACTGGCGCTGGCCTGTGGATTACAGGGCAGTGGCCTGCGAGTGGCGGTGCTGGAACAGCATGCGCCCGTCCCCCTGAAAGAGGATGCCCCTGCACAACTGCGTGTCTCGGCAATCAACGCCGCAAGCGAAAAACTGCTGACGCGCCTGGGCGTCTGGTCATCAATTATTGCCCATCGCGCCAGTTGTTATCACGGCATGGAAGTGTGGGATAAAGACAGCTTTGGCCGCATTGCCTTTGACGATCAGAGTATGGGTTACAGCCATCTCGGTCATATTATTGAAAACAGCGTCATTCATCAGGCGTTGTGGAACAAAGCCCTGCAGTGTTCGGATGTGTCAATCCTGGCACCAGCGGAACTGCAACAGGTGGCCTGGGGTGAGAACGAAGCGTTTCTTACCCTCAAAGATGGCAATATGTTAACCGCCCGGCTGGTCGTCGGGGCCGATGGCGCTAACTCATGGTTACGCAATAAAGCCGATATTCCACTGACCTTCTGGGACTATAACCATCATGCGCTGGTGGCGACCATCCGTACCGATGAGCCGCATCAGGCTATTGCGCGGCAGGTTTTCCACGATGAAAGCATCCTCGCGTTTCTGCCGCTGGCCGACCCGCACTTGTGTTCAATCGTCTGGTCGCTGCCGCCTGAGCTGGCTGCGCAAATGCAGCAGGCAGACGAAGAGGCCTTCAACCAGGCGCTGTGCGTCGCGTTTGATAATCGCCTGGGGTTGTGTCACGTGGAAAGCGAGCGGCAGGTCTACCCGCTGACCGGACGTTACGCGCGTCATTTTGCCGGGCATCGTCTGGCATTGATGGGCGATGCGGCGCACACCATCCATCCTCTTGCCGGGCAGGGCGTTAACCTGGGCTTCATGGACGCGGCAGAGCTGGTGAGCGAACTCAAGCGGCTGCACGCTCAGGGCAAAGATATTGGTCAGCACATGTATCTGCGCCGCTACGAACGCAGCCGTAAACACAGTGCCGCGCTGATGCTGGCCGGGATGCAGGGTTTCCGGGAATTGTTTTCCGGCACCAACCCGGCAAAAAAACTGTTCCGGGACATTGGCCTGAAACTGGCGGACAGATTGCCTGGGGTAAAACCACAGTTATTGCGTCAGGCGATGGGACTGAATGACCTCCCTCAGTGGTTGCGTTAACTGCGTCACACTTTCCCTTCCCCCTCGCGGGAAGGGATACCCTGCCTCATTTGAAAAATTCTAATTTCACGTCATTTTTCAGATTAGTTTTTCTCATCTCTCGTTTTTTTGCTGTCGGGAAAATTATCTCTTTTGTGGTGGTAAATATCGCTATCTGCGATACCCGCTATGTGGGAGTGATTCTTTATGCGCCATTTTGCGCTTAAGCCTGGTGTAATATTCTGTTGGGGTTTTTGTGAAAAATGGTCATAAGCTAATGTGATGACCCATTTTCTCTTATGGTTAAGTGCCGCTTTCGGTGATAAGTTCAGGCGAAAGTGAACGTTTGCGTCGGCGACCGGGATCGGTGTCGACGTCTTGTCATGCGATGATTTTTTCACCGCTGAAAACGTGAAAGCCCCGCTTATTCGACGAGGAAAAGATGGCCCAGCAGACTCCTTTGTATGAACAACACACGCTGTGCGGCGCACGCATGGTGGATTTCCATGGCTGGATGATGCCGCTGCATTACGGCTCGCAAATCAATGAGCACCACGCGGTGCGTACCGATGCGGGCATGTTCGATGTATCGCACATGACGATTGTCGATTTGCGTGGCAGTCGAACCCGTGAATTCTTGCGCTACCTGCTGGCAAATGACGTAGCGAAACTCACCAAACCCGGCAAGGCGCTATATTCCGGCATGCTAAATGCGTCGGGCGGTGTCATTGATGACCTCATCGTCTACTACTTCACCGAAGACTTCTTCCGCCTCGTTGTAAACTCCGCCACCCGCGAAAAAGACCTCTCCTGGATTACCCAACACGCTGAACCTTTCGCCATTGATATCACCGTCCGTGACGATTTGTCGTTGATTGCCGTCCAGGGGCCAAACGCGCAGGCTAAAGCCGCGACCCTGTTCACTGACGAACAGCGTCAGGCAGTAGAAGGCATGAAGCCCTTCTTTGGCGTTGAGGCCGGCGATCTGTTTATCGCGACCACCGGCTATACCGGCGAAGCGGGTTATGAAATCGCGCTGCCGAACGAACAGGCAGCCGATTTCTGGCAGAAGCTGGTGCAGGCGGGCGTTAAGCCTTGTGGCCTGGGCGCGCGCGACACTTTACGCCTTGAAGCGGGCATGAACTTGTATGGTCAGGAGATGGACGAGGGCGTTTCGCCGCTCGCCGCCAATATGGGCTGGACCATTGCCTGGGAACCGGCGGACCGTGATTTTATCGGTCGCGAAGCGCTCGAATTACAGCGCGAGAAAGGCACCGAACAATTAGTCGGTCTGATCATGACCGAGAAAGGCGTGCTGCGTAACGAATTGCCGGTGCGGTTCACAGATACCCACGGTAACGCGCAAGAAGGCGTGATCACCAGCGGTACGTTCTCGCCGACGCTGGGCTACAGTATTGCACTGGCGCGTGTGCCTGCGGGCATTGGCGACACGGCAATCGTTCAGATCCGTAATCGTGAAATGCCGGTAAAAGTGACGAAACCTATTTTTGTACGCGCTGGCAAAGCCGTCGCGTGATTCATTCTTATTTGGAGATTTAGTGATGAGCAACGTACCTGCAGAACTGAAATACAGCAAAGAACACGAGTGGCTGCGTAAAGAAGCGGATGGCACGTACACCGTCGGTATCACTGAACATGCTCAGGAACTGCTGGGTGACATGGTGTTTGTTGATCTGCCCGAAGTGGGCGCAACCGTTGCCGCAGGTGATGATTGCGCCGTCGCGGAATCCGTGAAAGCGGCTTCCGATATTTATGCGCCGATCAGCGGCGAAATCGTTGCTGTTAACGAGGCACTGGGCGATGCGCCCGAGCAGGTTAACAGCGAGCCGTACGGCGAAGGCTGGATTTTCAAAATCAAAGCCAGTGATGAATCGGAAGTTGCTGCGTTGCTGGATGCGACCGCTTACGAAGCCTTACTCGAAGACGAATAACGGTTTTCTCCCTCTCCCTCACGGGGAGAGGGGCGGGGTGAAGGAATATTAGCGCTTTCACCCCAAACCTCTTCCTGACGAAGAGGCAATTTTAAAATCACCGCACGTTTCAGGAACCATCGCTCATGACACAGACTTTAAGCCAGCTTGAAAACCGTGGCGCTTTCATTGAACGTCACATTGGGCCGGATGCTCAGCAACAGCAGGAGATGCTGAAAACGGTTGGCGCGGATTCGTTAAACGCACTGATTGCCCAGATCGTGCCGAAAGATATCCAGCTTGCCACGCCGCCGCAGGTGGGTGAAGCCACAACCGAATACGCCGCACTGGCGGAGCTGAAAGCGATTGCTGGTCGCAACAAGCGCTTTAAGTCTTACATTGGCATGGGTTATACCGCCGTGCAATTACCGCCGGTTATCCTGCGTAACATGCTCGAAAACCCAGGCTGGTACACTGCCTATACGCCGTATCAGCCGGAGGTGTCACAAGGGCGCCTTGAAGCCTTACTGAATTTCCAGCAGGTGACGCTCGACCTGACTGGCCTCGACATGGCCTCGGCTTCTCTGCTGGATGAAGCTACCGCCGCTGCCGAAGCAATGGCGATGGCAAAGCGCGTCAGCAAACTGAAAAATGCCAACCGTTTCTTTGTTGCCGCCGACATTCATCCGCAAACGCTCGATGTGGTGCGCACCCGTGCCGAAACCTTCGGTTTTGACGTTATCGTGGATGATGCCAGCAAGGTGCTGGACCATCAGGATGTGTTTGGCGTGCTGTTGCAGCAGGTGGGCACGACCGGCGAAGTGCATGACTACAGCGCACTGATTACCGAGCTGAAAGCCCGTAAAATTGTGGTCAGCGTAGCCGCCGATTTTATGGCGCTGGTGTTGTTGACCGCGCCGGGCAAACAAGGGGCAGACATTGTCTTCGGTTCTGCGCAGCGCTTCGGTGTGCCGATGGGCTACGGTGGCCCGCATGCGGCATTCTTTGCCGCAAAAGATGAATTCAAACGCTCAATGCCGGGACGTATTATCGGTGTCTCCAAAGACGCGGCGGGCAATACCGCACTGCGTATGGCGATGCAGACCCGCGAGCAGCATATCCGTCGCGAAAAAGCGAACTCCAACATCTGTACTTCGCAGGTACTGCTGGCCAACATCGCCAGCCTGTACGCGGTGTATCACGGTCCGGTTGGTCTGAAACGTATTGCGAGTCGTATCCATCGTCTGGCCGATATTCTGGCGGCCGGCCTGCAGCAAAAAGGGCTTAAGCTGCGTCACGCGCACTACTTTGACACCCTGTGCGTGGAAGTGGCCGACAAAGCCGCCGTGCTGGCGCGTGCGCAAGCGGCTGAAATCAACCTTCGTAGCGACATTCTGAATGCCGTGGGTATCACGCTCGATGAAACCACCACCCGTGAAGATGTGCAGAAACTTTTTGCCGTCGTGCTGGGCGATGCGCACGGACTGGACATTGACGTGCTGGATAAAGACGTGGCGCTCGACAGCCGCTCTGTGCCTGCCGCCATGCTGCGTGATGATGCGATCCTGAGCCACCCGGTCTTTAATCGCTATCACAGCGAAACCGAGATGATGCGTTACATGCACTCTCTGGAGCGCAAAGATCTGGCGCTCAATCAGGCGATGATCCCACTGGGATCTTGCACCATGAAGCTGAACGCCGCAGCGGAAATGATTCCGATCACCTGGCCTGAATTCGCCGAACTGCATCCGTTCTGCCCGGCAGAACAAGCCGAAGGCTACCACCACATGATCAACCAGCTTTCCGACTGGCTGGTGAAACTGACGGGTTACGATGCCCTTTGTATGCAGCCGAACTCTGGCGCGCAGGGGGAATATGCGGGCCTGTTGGCGATTCGTCACTACCATGAGAGCCGCAACGAAGGCCATCGCGATATCTGTCTGATCCCAAGCTCTGCACACGGTACCAACCCGGCATCCGCACAGATGGCAGGTATGCAGGTGGTGGTTGTGGCCTGTGATAAAAACGGCAACATCGATCTGGCCGATCTGCGCGCGAAAGCGGAACAACATGCGGCAAATCTCTCTTGCATCATGGTGACCTACCCGTCCACCCACGGCGTCTACGAAGAGACTATCCGTGAAGTGTGCGAAATTGTGCATCAATTTGGCGGGCAGGTTTACCTCGACGGCGCGAACATGAATGCTCAGGTGGGGATTACCTCTCCGGGCTTTATCGGTGCGGATGTGTCGCATCTCAACCTGCATAAAACCTTCTGTATTCCGCACGGCGGTGGCGGTCCGGGTATGGGGCCGATTGGCGTGAAAGCGCATCTGGCACCGTTCGTACCGGGCCACAGCGTGGTGCAGATTGAAGGCATGCTGACCCGTCAGGGCGCGGTATCCGCCGCCCCGTTTGGTAGCGCGTCGATTCTGCCAATTAGCTGGATGTACATCCGCATGATGGGCGCCGAAGGGCTGAAACAGGCAAGCCAGGTGGCGATTCTGAATGCCAACTACATCGCCAGCCGTCTGAAAGACGCATTCCCGGTTCTGTATACGGGGCGCGATGGTCGCGTGGCGCACGAATGTATTCTCGATATTCGTCCGCTGAAAGAAGAGACCGGTATCAGTGAACTGGATATTGCGAAACGCCTGATTGACTACGGTTTCCATGCGCCGACCATGTCTTTCCCGGTTGCGGGTACCCTGATGGTTGAGCCGACGGAGTCAGAAAGCAAAGCGGAACTGGATCGCTTTATTGACGCGATGCTGGCCATTCGTGGCGAGATCAACCGCGTAAAAGCAGGCGAATGGCCGCTTGCCGATAACCCGCTGGTGAATGCGCCACATACGCAAAACGAGCTGGTGGCGGAGTGGCATCACGGTTATACCCGTGAGCAGGCTGTCTTCCCGGCGGGTGTAGCGAACAAGTACTGGCCGACGGTAAAACGTCTTGATGACGTTTACGGCGACCGCAACCTGTTCTGCTCTTGCGTGCCGATGAGCGAATACCAGTAATTAGCGCTACGCTTCTACAGGCCGGGTGAACGTTCGCGTTACCCGGCCTTTTTTATCAGGAGGAATATAGATTGGCAATTGCACTGGTCACTGGCGGTAGCCGGGGAATAGGAAAGGCGACAGCGATGCTGCTGGGCGCAGAAGGGTACACGGTCGCGGTCAATTATCAGCACAATGCGCAGGCCGCGCAGTCAGTGGTTGAAACCATTATCGCGGCGGGCGGAAAAGCGTTCGCGGTTCAGGCGGATATTGGCGAAGAAGAGCAGGTCGCCGCGATGTTCGCGCGCATTGATGAGGCGGATGAACCGCTGACCGCGCTGGTGAATAACGCCGGGATCCTGTTTACCCAAAGTCGCGTGGAAGCGATGACGGCGGAGCGCATCAACCAGGTTCTGCGGACTAACGCGACGGGCACCTTTCTCTGCTGTCGGGAGGCCATTAAACGTATGGCGCTGCCGCACGGCGGAAAAGGCGGTGCGATAGTGAATGTCTCTTCGGCCGGGGCGCGTCTGGGGTCGCCCGGCGAGTATGTTGATTATGCTGCGTCAAAAGGTGCGATGGATACGCTTACCACGGGCTTGTCGGTGGAAGTCGCGGCGCAGGGTATTCGGGTTAACAGCGTTCGACCAGGCTTTATCTATACGGAAATGCATGCCTCTGGTGGTGAACCCGGGCGGGTCGATCGGGTGAAGTCGATGCTGCCGATGCAGCGTGGCGGCCAGCCGGAAGAGGTGGCGCAGGCGATAGTCTGGCTGTTGAGCGATAAGGCATCCTACGTGACGGGAAGCTTTATCGAACTGGCGGGGGGTAAGTAAGCGACTCCCCCTCTGTCCGGCCCTTCTCCCCGATGGGGAGAAGGGCCGGAGGAACATATACCGGTTAGATATTCTCGCCGTTGCTGGCGATCACTTCTTTATACCAGCTAAAACTCTTCTTACGGGAACGGGACATGTCGCCGGTGCCGTCGTCATGCTTGTTCACGTAGATAAAGCCGTAGCGTTTGCTGTACTGGCCGGTGGTGAAAGAGACGCAGTCGATACAGCCCCACGGTGTGTAACCCATCAGGTCAACACCATCATATGTGACCGCCTCAACCATCTCTTTAACGTGAGCACGCAGATAATCGATACGATAATCGTCGATAATACTGCCATCTTCTTCTACTTTATCGTACGCGCCAAAGCCATTTTCAACAATAAACAGCGGCTTCTGATAACGCTCATACAGTTCGCACAGCGCATAACGCAGACCTACCGGGTCAATCTGCCAGCCCCAGTCGGACGCTTTTACGTGCGGGTTCGGTACGCTGCCCTGGAAGCCGGAAATGGCATCACCAGTGCCGCCTTCGGCTTTTACCGCATTGGTCATGTAATAGCTAAAGCCGAGGTAATCACAGGTCCCTTCACGCAGAGCCTGCTCGTCGCCCGCTTCCATTTTGATGTTGAAACCACGACGTTCCCATTCGTTCAACACGTAAGACGGGTAGTAACCACGCAACTGAACATCGGTAAAGACATAGCGCTCACGCATGGATTCCTGTGCAAACATCACGTCTTCTGGCTTACAGGAGAACGGATACAGCGGCACCATGGCCAGCATGCAGCCGATTTTCATTTCCGGATTGATGCGGTGACCTATTTTCACCGCCAGCGCGCTGGCCACGAACTGATGGTGCAAGACCTGATACATGGTCTCTTCCGGATTTTCATGGTCGGTATAGACCACCCCGGAGCAGCAGTAGCCGAACAGTGGCGCGCGCCAGTTACGCTGGTTGTTGATTTCGTTGAAGGTCATCCAGTATTTAACCTTCGCTTTGTAGCGCTCAAACACCACTTCGGCGAAGCGGACAAAGAAATCCACGACCTTACGGTTAGTCCAGCCGCCGTACTCCTGCACCAGGTGCAGCGGCATTTCGAAGTGAGACAGGGTAATTACCGGTTCGATGTTATATTTGAGCAGTTCATCAAACATATCATCATAGAATTTCAGGCCTTCTTCGTTAGGCTGCAATTCGTCGCCTTTCGGGAAGATGCGTGTCCAGGCGATAGAGGTACGGAAGCATTTGAAGCCCATTTCGGCGAAGAGTTTGATGTCTTCTTTATAGTGGCCGTAAAAATCGACCGCTTCATGGTTCGGGTAGTATTTTCCTTCGATGACCTGCCGGGTGATTTCGCGTGGAACGCCGTGCGCGCCACCGGTGAGCACGTCACAAATGCTTGGGCCTTTTCCGCCCTGATTCCAGCCACCTTCAACCTGATGTGCGGCAACGGCGCCGCCCCATAAAAAGTCTTTCGGTAAGGTCAATTTTTTCATCGTTGCTACTCTCGCCCTGGTAATAAAATCTGCGCTCGAGTCTAGCAAAGGGAATAAAAATGTCACGATATAACAAATTACCCTTAAGGTGATTTGTTACACCAATAAAACAATATGTTTTTTTATGCTATTTTCTTCGCCAGTTTTCGGCCAAGTGATTCCAGAATATAGATCACCGGAATTTGCGTCGTAATATCATAAACACCGGCAATGCGTGTTTGCGGGACATGCCAGGAAAGATTGAAATCCGCCAGTTTTGCCAGGCGCGAATGCTCATGGCTGGTGATGGTCAGGACTTTGCAGTGATGGAGGCTGAACTGGCTGGCGAAACGCAGGATCTCCTCGGTTTCCCCGGAGACAGACAACACGATAGCCAGTGCATTTCTGGCCATGTCATTTGTGACCGGAAAATAAGGGTCATCGATATGATTACTGAATTTTCCGACATTGGAAAAGAAGCGTGCGCCATATTTTGCCAGAGCACCGGATGTGCCTGCACCAACAAAAATAATACGCTCCGACGATAAAATAATGTCGACCGCTTTATCTAATAACGTGTCGAATTCGTCGTTATTCACACTTTTAAAAAAGCTGATAATTTCGCTGGCGCCAAAATTAGCCTGCTGGGGCTCGTTTTGCTCTAAATATAATTTAAAGCGGACGCGAAATTCTGAATAACCTTCACATTGCAGTTTGCGGCAGAAACGCAGCACCGTGGTGGTTGAGACTCCAGCGCCGTCGGCCAGTTCGCGGATGGTCATGTACATCACTTTGTCACGATTTTTGACGACATAGTTGTAGACCATCATCTCAAGATTGTTGAGACTGGCGATAGCGGCGTGGGAGAACATACTCACTGTGTCAACGACTCACTTATCAGATTTATCATCAGGGAATAATAACATGCAGCCGAACGACATCACTTTTTTTCAGCGCTTTCAGGACGACATTCTGGCAGGCCGCAAAACAATTACTATCCGCGATCAAAGTGAATCGCACTTTCGCGTCGGGGATATCTTGCGCGTGGGACGTTATGAGGATGACGGCTATTTTTGCACCATCAAGGTGATTGGTACCTCAACGACCACCCTTGACAACCTGACAGAAGAACATGCGCAGCAGGAGAACATGTCCCTGCCTGAGCTCAAAAATGTCATTGCCGATATCTACCCCGGACAGAACCAGTTTTATGTGATTGATTTCAAGGTTCTTTAGAAAAACAGTAACGCCTGTTAGTTTAAATTCTTATATAACTAATTGATATTTATCTGTTCATATAAATATCATGATTTATTTAAGCGAACAGGTGTGCACTGGAATCATTCTCAGTTACTCTATAGGCGCGACGTTTTATTTTGAGTTCTCCCGGAGTTAACTATGGTGGATAGACCATTAATCGCACAGGGATATACGCTGGCTGAGGAAATAGCCAACAGCATCAGCCATGGCATCGGGCTGGTGTTTGGTATTGTTGGACTGGTGCTTCTGCTGGTGCAGGCCGTTGACAGTAATGCCGGCACGCTGGCGATCACCAGCTACAGTCTCTATGGCGGCAGCATGATTCTGCTGTTTCTCGCCTCCACGCTTTATCACGCTATACCGCATCAGCGGGCAAAAGTGTGGCTTAAGAAATTCGACCACTGCGCAATCTATCTGTTGATTGCCGGAACCTATACGCCTTTTCTGCTGGTGGGACTGGATTCGCCGCTGGCACGGGGATTGATGGTTGTTATCTGGGGCCTGGCACTGCTGGGGATCCTGTTCAAGTTGACCATTGCCCACCGTTTCAAAGTGCTGTCGCTGGTGACCTACCTCACCATGGGTTGGCTGTCGCTGATTGTGGTTTACCAACTGGCGACCAAACTGTCGATTGGCGGGGTGACGTTACTGGCCGCGGGTGGGGTGGTTTACTCGCTGGGCGTGATATTTTACGTTTGTAAGCGCATTCCCTATAACCATGCTATCTGGCACGGCTTCGTGCTGGGCGGCAGCATATGTCACTTCCTGGCGATTTATCTGTATGTCGGACAGGCTTAAAGCTGAATCGTTAGCCGAAAATTCCCCGGCGGCGTGGCGCTTGCCGGGGCTACGGATAGCTGGGGTTTGGCAGCCTGGACATCAAACAGGGGGAGCGCAGCAGGCGCTCCTGTCCGTTACTCTTCTTCCAGCGAATAAGGCAGCGGCTCGATAGCCAGAGTGTTCGCATCATCACGCACGCGAAACACGCTGTCTGGCTCCATATCGTTGTTCATCACAACCTGCACCAGCAGTTTGCCGTCATCCAGTTGCGCGGCAGCCAGCACTGTACCGGTACGACGCCAGTTTTCACCCATTTTCAGTTCCAGATCTTCACCGGCTTCCGGCACCCGGCTGGCTTTCCCCGCCAGATACCACAGTGCGCGTTTATTCGCGCCACGGAATTTCGCGCGGGCAACCATCTCCTGGCCGGTGTAACACCCTTTCTTGAAGCTGATACCACCCAGTGCCTGAATATTTGTGGCCTGGGGAATAAATTGCGCGCTGTTAACGGTGTCAATGACCGGGAGGCCCGCTTCGATATTGAGCGCCAGCCACTGCTGGCTATTGTTGAGTTGTGCTTCGCCACGCAGGGCTTCCGTCACTTTTTCTGCGGTGGCGACGTCGGTCACCAGTAAAAAACGTTCTGCCGGATGGGCAAACCAGAGAAGGGTGGTTTCACCCTCATGAACAAGCTGTTTGTCTGCATCCGGCAGGGCCGAAAACAGATTGGCCAGCGCGGCGCGAGCCTGGAACCCCGCGACACCCAGCAGGACATGTTCGTTGTCTGCTTCGATAGTGACTTTGGAGAACACGGCGTACTTTTTCAATTCTTTAAGCTGAGACTCCGCGACGCTGCGGCGTAAAATCCAGCTAAAACCCTCAGCGGTGCGGAACAGACGCAGGTTGCTCCACATTTTGCCTTTTGCATCGCAGTGCGCGGCCAGCAGATGTTGATCGTCAGTCAGTTTCGCCACATCGGCTGTAACCTGGCCTTGCAGGTATTTCTCACTGTCTGCGCCCTTGATAGTCGCCAGTGACCAGTCATCGAGAGTCATAAGCGTCAGCGGCAGTCGCGCTGATGCGGTCGGCTGGCGCGGAGGAAACGGAGTAAAAGCCATAGTATTGTCCTGATTAGCCTGATGCATATTTTCACTTAATGGTAAAAGAGCCGTTGCCCAATGCAAGCGATAAAAACAGGCGATTTGTGCCTTATAAAGAGTATGGGAAAAAGCACGCAAAATGGCTGTAATGGTTGCAATGCATGGGATTTATTCTGGAAGTCTCCTCGTAAACATAAATATTCCGCCGATGGATGATTAAAAACACGTTACAATGGCAACCCATCGTGGCTATGCAGGTTTCAGAACATGGATATTAACAACAAAGCCCGTATTCATTGGGCATGTCGGCGCGGAATGCGTGAGCTGGATATTTCCATCATGCCTTTCTTTGAACATGAATATGATTCGCTGAGTGATGATGACAAACGTGTGTTTGTGCGTCTTCTGCAGAGCGATGACCCTGATTTATTTAACTGGCTGATGAATCACGGCAAACCTCAGGACGAGGCGTTGCAGCGAATGATCCAGTTAATTCAGACACGGAATCGGGAACGTGGTCCTGTGGCAATCTGATATACGCGTCTCATGGCGCTCACAGTGGCTCTCACTTTTACTCCATGGCTTGATGGCGGCTTTCGTGTTGCTGTTACCCTGGCCATTGAGTTATACGCCGCTTTGGTTACTGCTTTTGTCACTGGTGGTGTTCGACAGCGTACGGAGTCAGCGCCGCATTAATGCCTGTCAGGGAGAGATCAAACTGCTGATGGATGCACGTTTGCGCTGGCAAGGCGTGGAGTGGGAAATCGTAGGAACACCGTGGATGCTGAATATTGGCATGATTCTGCGTTTGCGTCGGGAAAAAGATGGTCGCCGACAGCATCTGTGGCTGGCCGCAGATAGCATGGATGCGCAAGAGTGGCGTGATTTGCGCCGACTGATTTCGCAACAATCGGCGCAGCGTCAGCACTAAGCTCAGGCGAACTGTCCGGCCATTTCTACCAGAATCTGTTCGCACCAGTTCTGGATACGTTCGTCGCTCAGGTCATATTGATTGGTTTCGTCCAGCGCCAGACCCACAAACAACTGTCCATCGGCAATGATCGGTTTGGTGCTGGTGAATTCGTAGCCTTCTGTTGGCCAGTAACCAATGAATTTTACTCCGCGCGGAGCCAGCTTATCGTGCAGCATTCCGAGCGCGTCGAGGAACCACTCGCCGTAGCCGAGCTGGTCGCCCATACCGTACAGTGCGACGATTTTTCCGTCGAGATTGAGTGTGTCGAGCTGCTCCCAGATGGCTTCCCAGTCTTCCTGCAATTCACCAAAATCCCAGGTGGGAATGCCAAGAATCAGAGCATCGTACTGCTCCATTAATACGGGGGCGTCGTCTTTCAGGTTGTGTAACGTCACCAGTTCCGGGCCAATGATGTCGCGGATTTTTTCTGCCGCCATTTCGGTGTAGCAGGTACTGGAACCATAAAACAGGCCGATGTTCATAACGTAAACGTCTCAATTCCGGATGTGTCTTTGCGAGCAGTGTACCAGAAACACACCGCAATCAGGCATAATGCAACGATTCGAAGCAAGGAGGTGCACAGGTGGAACAAGATTTCGCACGTATCGAACAATTTCTTGATGCCCTCTGGTTGGAGCGAAACCTGGCGGAAAATACCCTCAGTGCGTATCGTCGTGATTTGCAGGGGCTTGTGGAATGGCTACATCATCAGGGGCTGTCGCTGGAAAGCGCACAGGCGGATGATTTACAAAACCTGCTGGCGCAAAGGATGGACGGCGGCTACAAGGCAACCAGCTCAGCACGTTTGCTCAGCGCGATGCGCCGTTTCTTCCAGCATCTGTACCGGGAGAAGTTTCGTCAGGACGATCCCAGCGCATTACTTGCTTCGCCAAAACTGCCACAACGTCTTCCGAAAGATCTCAGTGAAGCGCAGGTTGAGCGGCTATTAGCGTCGCCGGCCATTGACCAGCCGCTGGAGTTACGCGATAAAGCGATGTTGGAAGTGCTTTATGCTACCGGGCTTCGCGTCTCGGAACTGGTAGGGCTGACGATGAGCGACATCAGCTTGCGCCAGGGGGTTGTGCGCGTCATCGGTAAAGGAAATAAAGAGCGCCTGGTTCCGCTGGGGGAAGAGGCGGTGTATTGGGTAGAAAACTATCTGGAACATGGGCGTCCCTGGCTGTTGAATGGCGTCTCCATCGATGTGCTGTTTCCGAGCCAGCGTGCTCAGCAGATGACACGGCAAACATTCTGGCATCGCATCAAACATTATGCGCAACTGGCGGGTATCGACAGCGAAAAACTCTCGCCGCACGTTTTGCGTCATGCGTTTGCTACCCATTTACTGAATCACGGTGCAGACTTACGTGTGGTTCAGATGTTGCTTGGCCACAGCGATCTCTCTACGACCCAGATTTATACGCATGTCGCGACGGAGCGGCTGCGACAGCTTCATCAGCAACATCACCCGCGGGCGTGATCGTTGTTTTTTAAAGGATACGTTATGAAAAAAGGTTTTATCATGTTCACCCTGCTGGCGGCGGCGCTGACCAGTACCGCGCATGCGGACGATGCCGCTATCAAGCAATCGCTGGCAAAATTGGGTGTACAGAGTTCCGATATTCAGCCTGCGCCAGTTGCCGGAATGAAAACCGTGCTGACCAATAGCGGCGTGCTGTATGTCACCGATGACGGCAAACACATCATTCAGGGGCCGATGTACGACGTCAGCGGCGCCCAGCCGGTGAATGTCACCAACCAGTTGCTGACAGCGCATCTCAACGCACTGGAAAAAGAGATGATTGTCTATAAAGCGCCGCAGGAAAAGCATGTGATCACCGTCTTCACGGACATCACCTGCGGTTACTGCCACAAACTGCATGAAGAGATGGCAGACTACAACGCGCTGGGTATCACCGTGCGTTATCTGGCTTTCCCGCGTCAGGGGCTGCAGAGTCAGGCCGAGCAGGATATGAAAGCTATCTGGTGTGCGAAAGACCGCAACAAAGCCTTAGATGATGCGATGAGCGGTAAGGGTGTTAAGCCAGCCAGTTGCGATCTTGATATCGCCGATCACTATGCGCTCGGCGTGCAGTTTGGCGTGAACGGTACGCCAGCCGTTGTGTTAAACGATGGCTACCTTGTGCCGGGATATCAGGGGCCGAAAGAGATGAAAGCCTTCCTCGACGAACATCAAAAACAGACTGGCGGTAAGTAATTCACGTGAAAGCCGAAATTCGACTTCGCCGCCGCGAGGCAAACGACGCGGCGGATTTACCTGCCGATCTTCCCCCACTTCTGCGTCGCCTTTATGCCAGCCGCGGTGTTTGTAGCGCGGCGGATCTGGAGCGCGGGGTGAAAGGCATGCTGCCCTGGCAGCGGCTGCATGGCATCGATAAAGCGGTAGAGATCCTCTATAACGCCTTGCGCGAGGGGTTGCGTATTGTGGTTGTCGGTGATTTTGATGCCGACGGCGCAACCAGTACCGCACTGAGTGTGCTGGCCTTACGTGCGCTGGGCGGCACTAATATCGCCTACCTGGTGCCGAACCGTTTTGAAGACGGCTACGGGTTAAGTCCGGAAGTGGTGGATCAGGCACACGCACGCGGCGCGCAACTGATCCTGACCGTGGATAACGGTATTTCGTCACATGCCGGGGTTGAACGGGCACATGCGCTGGGCATTCCGGTGGTGGTCACCGACCACCATCTTCCCGGCGAAACATTGCCCAATGCCGAAGCCATCATCAACCCGAACCTGCGCGAATGCGATTTTCCGTCGAAGTCACTGGCGGGGGTGGGTGTGGCCTTCTATCTGATGCTGGCACTGCGAACTTTTTTACGCGACAAAGGCTGGTTTGATGAGCGCGGGCTGGCTATCCCTAATCTGGCGGAACTGCTTGATTTAGTGGCCTTAGGTACCGTTGCCGATGTCGTGCCGCTGGATGCCAACAACCGCATTCTGACCTGGCAGGGCTTAAGCCGCATTCGTGCCGGAAAGTGCCGTCCTGGCATCAAAGCGCTCCTGGAAGTCGCCAACCGCGACGCACAAAAACTGGCGGCCAGTGATTTAGGTTTTGCGCTTGGCCCACGTCTGAATGCCGCAGGTCGTCTGGACGATATGTCCGTTGGCGTGGCGCTATTGCTCAGTGACAATCTTGGCGAAGCTCGGGTGCTGGCCAGCGAACTTGATGCGCTAAACCAGACGCGCAAAGAGATTGAGCAGGGCATGCAGGCAGAGGCGTTGACGCTGTGCGAGAAGCTGGAACGTAGCCGCGATACCCTGCCGGGCGGTCTTGCTATGTATCATCCCGAATGGCACCAGGGGGTAGTGGGGATTCTGGCGTCGCGCATTAAAGAGCGTTTCCACCGCCCGGTTATCGCGTTTGCGCCTGCCGGGGATGGCACTTTAAAAGGCTCAGGACGCTCAATCCAGGGCCTTCACATGCGCGATGCGCTGGAGCGTCTGGATACACTCTACCCAGGGCTGATGCTCAAATTCGGCGGCCATGCCATGGCGGCGGGGCTGTCGCTTGAGGAGGCTCGCTTCGAGGAGTTCCAGCGCTACTTTGGCGAGCTGGTCACCGAGTGGCTGGATCCGGCACTGTTGCAAGGTGAAATCGTTTCTGATGGCCTGTTAAAACCTGATGAAATGACCCTCGATACAGCCGAAATGTTGCGCGATGCCGGCCCCTGGGGGCAGATGTTCCCGGAACCGCTGTTTGATGGCGAATTTCGTCTTCTGCAACAACGGCTGGTGGGGGAGCGCCATCTGAAAGTGATGGTTGAACCGGTCGGCGGCGGCCCGCTGCTCGACGGTATCGCTTTTAATGTCGACACCACCTGCTGGCCTGATAACGGCGTGCGCGTCGTCAATATCGCTTATAAACTGGATGTGAATGAGTTTCGCGGCAATCGCAGCGTGCAATTAATCATTGATCACCTGTGGCCAATTTAACGCCAGTATTCTCTACTAATAAGGGCTGAAATCCGGTAAAATTCCGCCCTTATGACCGCATTTTGACAAGTCCATCTAAAGAAATCAGACCATGTTTGAAATTAACCCGGTAAAAAATCGCATTCAGGACCTCACGGAGCGCTCCGACGTTCTTAGGGGGTATCTTTGACTATGACGCCAAGAAAGAGCGTCTGGAAGAAGTAAACGCCGAGCTGGAACAGCCGGATGTCTGGAACGAACCTGATCGCGCACAGGCGCTGGGTAAAGAACGTTCCTCCCTCGAAGCCATTGTTGAAACGCTCGACCAAATGAGTCAGGGGCTGGAAGATGTTTCCGGTCTGCTGGAGCTGGCTGTCGAAGCCGATGACGAAGAGACCTTCAACGAAGCTGTCGCTGAACTCGATACGCTGGAAGAGAAGCTGGCACAGCTTGAATTCCGCCGTATGTTCTCTGGTGAATACGACAACGCCGATTGCTACCTGGATATTCAGGCCGGTTCCGGCGGCACCGAGGCGCAGGACTGGGCGAGCATGCTGGAGCGTATGTATCTGCGCTGGGCAGAAGCGCGCGGCTTTAAGACCGAAATCATCGAAGAATCCGAAGGTGAAGTGGCGGGTATCAAATCCGTTACCATCAAGATTTCCGGCGATTACGCCTATGGCTGGCTGCGTACTGAAACCGGCGTGCACCGCCTGGTGCGTAAGAGCCCGTTCGATTCCGGTGGCCGTCGCCACACCTCATTCAGCTCTGCGTTCGTGTACCCGGAAGTGGATGACGATATTGATATCGAAATCAACCCGGCGGATCTGCGTATCGACGTTTATCGCGCATCCGGCGCGGGTGGTCAGCACGTTAACCGTACGGAATCTGCGGTACGTATTACCCACATTCCGACCAACACGGTAACCCAGTGCCAGAACGACCGTTCACAGCACAAGAACAAAGACCAGGCCATGAAGCAGATGAAAGCGAAGCTTTATGAACTGGAAATGCAGAAGAAGAACGCTGAGAAACAGGCGATGGAAGACAACAAGTCCGACATCGGTTGGGGTAGCCAGATCCGTTCGTATGTCCTTGATGATTCTCGCATCAAAGACCTGCGCACCGGAGTTGAAACCCGTAACACGCAGGCAGTGCTGGATGGCAGCCTGGATCAATTTATCGAAGCAAGTTTGAAAGCAGGGTTATGAGGAACCAACATGTCTGAACAACAAGCACAGGGCGCTGACGCGGCAGTCGATCTTAATAATGAACTGAAAACTCGCCGCGAAAAGCTGGCATTGCTGCGTGAACAAGGCGTGCCGTTCCCGAACGATTTTCGTCGTGACCACACCTCAGACCTTCTGCACGCTGACTTCGATGCAAAAGAAAACGAAGAGCTGGAAGCGCTGAACATTGAAGTGGCTGTCGCTGGCCGTATGATGACCCGCCGCATTATGGGTAAAGCGTCTTTCGTCACCCTGCAGGATGTGGGGGGCCGTATTCAGCTTTATGTTGCCCGTGACGATCTCCCGGAAGGCGTTTATAACGAGCAGTTCAAAAAATGGGACCTCGGCGATATCCTCGGCGCGAAAGGTAAGCTGTTCAAAACCAAGACTGGCGAGCTGTCCATTCACTGTACTGAGCTGCGTCTGTTGACCAAAGCCCTGCGCCCGCTGCCGGACAAATTCCACGGCCTGCAGGATCAGGAAGCCCGCTATCGTCAGCGTTATCTGGATCTGATCTCTAACGAAGATTCCCGCAACACATTCAAAGTGCGTTCCAAAATCATGGCCGGCATTCGCCAGTTCATGGTGAATCGCGACTTTATGGAAGTGGAAACCCCGATGATGCAGGTGATTCCTGGCGGTGCGTCTGCACGTCCATTTATCACCCACCACAATGCGCTGGATCTGGACATGTACCTGCGTATCGCGCCGGAACTGTATCTGAAACGTCTTGTGGTTGGCGGCTTCGATCGCGTGTTCGAAATCAACCGTAACTTCCGTAACGAAGGTATCTCTGTTCGCCACAACCCTGAGTTCACCATGATGGAACTCTACATGGCGTACGCGGATTACAAAGATCTGATCGAACTGACTGAATCCCTGTTCCGTACCCTGGCGCAGGATATTCTGGGTAAAACCGAAGTGCCTTATGGCGATGAAGTGTTCGATTTCGGCAAGCCGTTCGAAAAACTGACCATGCGCGAAGCAATTCAGAAATACCGCCCGGAAACGAACATGGCGGATCTGGATAACTTCGACTCAGCGAAAGCCATCGCAGAAAGCATTGGCATCAAAGTTGAGAAGAGCTGGGGCCTGGGCCGCATCGTGACCGAGATCTTCGAAGAAGTGGCCGAAGCACATCTGATTCAGCCGACCTTCATCACCGAATATCCGGCTGAGGTGTCTCCGCTGGCGCGCCGTAATGACGTGAACCCGGAAATCACTGACCGCTTCGAGTTCTTTATCGGTGGTCGTGAAATCGGTAACGGCTTTAGCGAGCTGAACGATGCTGAAGATCAGGCGCAGCGTTTCCAGGATCAGGTTAACGCCAAAGATGCAGGCGATGACGAAGCGATGTTCTATGACGAAGACTATGTGACCGCGCTGGAACACGGTCTGCCGCCGACTGCGGGTCTGGGCATTGGTATCGACCGTATGGTTATGCTGTTTACCAACAGCCACACCATTCGCGACGTGATCCTGTTCCCGGCGATGCGTCCGGTAAAATAAGTCGCTAAGAAGTCAAAAAGCCCCGGTGTGCAAACACGGGGCTTTTTTATTGCCTGACGCTGGCGGCAAACTCTCTGAGTTGCGCGTTTGCGTTTTCTGCCTCCAGCACCATCCACGGACTAAATGCCCAGGGTGTTGCCACCAGCGAATGGCAGAGGGCATCAAGTTCTACCCACTGATACGCCATGACTTCCTCTGCATTGATATTCAATGGAGTGATGATTTGTGCGGCGAAGACCGGGCAAATTTCGTTTTCGACAATCCCGGATGGATCGGTCTCGCGGTAGCGGAAACCCGGAGCAATAGACGTGATGTCGATAATATCCGCCCCTATTTCATAGCGACAGCGACGAACCATTGCCTGCTCAGGCGTTTCCCCCTCTTGCGGATGCCCGCAAACGGAGTTGGTCCACACGCCCGGCCAGGCTTTTTTGCTCATGGCCCGGCGGGTCACCAGACATTCGCCGCGTGAATTGAAAAGCCAGGAAGAGAAGGCGAGATGTAGCGGAGTGTTATGGTGATGAGCGGTATACTTTTCTTCCATGCCGATGGGTGAGCCGTGCTCATCCAGTAAAATGACATGTTCTTGCATGCTTATGATTTCTCCGGATCGATATAAAACCGTATGACGCGACGCCAGTGTGACTACGGCGCAACTCCGTAGCCGGACCGGTGGCGTCGCGCCAACGGTTAAACATTATACCCGTTCTCAGGCAAACAGTTTGGCCCAGAGGGCGGAAAAGGGCATTACCAGCAAAAGGCCGGGTAGCATATTGGCAACCGGAAACGGTTTTATATTGCAGATACGCAATCCCGGCCACGAACTGGCTACCTGAAATCATGGAGATTATTGCTCACGGCTACCCCTTTATCGCCAGTGAGCGGTAAGTGGTTGGCATCCTGGCGTTGCCTGCCTAGAATAAGGGGTCATTCATTTTTACAGAGGATCTGTTTTGCGTGCAGGAAGCCTGACAAGAAACCCATTCCACATTGTCATTTGCCTGGCCGTGGCGTTATTGCTGGCGGGGTGTTCTGGCAGCAAATCGTCTGAGAGCGGCAATGTTTACACGGTAAAACGTGGGGATACGCTATACAAAATTTCGCGCCAGACCGGCACCAGCGTGAATGACCTTGCCCGGCTTAACGGGATTTCCCCGCCGTACACCATTGAGGTCGGTCAACGTCTGAAACTGAATGGCGCGTCGAAATCGTCCTCTGCAAAAGGCGGCGCCCAAACGGCTAAAGTCGTGCCATCATCGGCTGTGCCGCTCTCTTCCTGGCCGCCCGTTGGGCAGCGCTGCTGGCGCTGGCCGACCACTGGCAAGGTGATCAGACCCTATTCCACATCCGAAGGCGGTAACAAGGGGATTGATATCGCAGGCTCTCGCGGGCAGGCGGTTTACGCCGCCGGAGCAGGGAAGGTGGTCTATGCCGGGAACCAATTGCGCGGTTATGGCAACCTGATCATGATTAAGCACAGCGACGAGTACATCACGGCCTATGCGCACAATGACACTATCCTCGTTAATAACGGGCAGAGTGTGAAGATTGGGCAAAAAATTGCCACGATGGGCAGCACTGATGCAGACGGAGTACAGTTGCACTTCCAGATCCGTTATAAGGCAACAGCTATTGATCCGCTGCGTTATCTGCCGCCACAAGGTAGCCCACCTAAGTGTTAAGATTTGCGCTAAGCGATTAATTTATGGTCAGTTAGTCGTTTAGCGTCTTGCCAGTCGGTGTTTAAGGTTTATAATGCCTGTCACACCACAAGGCGGGTGTAGTTCAATGGTAGAACGAGAGCTTCCCAAGCTCTATACGAGGGTTCGATTCCCTTCACCCGCTCCAATTTCGACTCCCCGAACTCTATTACATTCAAGTTTCCTTGCTAAATCAGCAGTAATAGCATTCTATTCGTCAATTGAACTGAATATTACTCCTTCTGGGCAATCCTACTGTGAAGGCATCAATGGGATAACTTGCCCCCTCAGCGTTGGCTCCGGTATAAAGCAGTGATTCAACCACCGAGGCTACGCATTTTTGCATCCAGTTTTTTTAAGTTATTGTAATAATCACTGTCTTCTTTAACTTGCTGGATCTTTCTGTTCACCATCTGTCTGAAGGAACGACCTTGCTTATTCACTGGGTTAGGATCGGCGCCGTGGTCTAACAGAAAGAAAACTTTATCAAAATCGCCTTTAAAGAAGGCATCCACAAGTGGTGTTTCACCGAGTGAATTCCTTGTATTGATATCAACCCCTCGTTCAAGCATTAGTGCGAGCGTGGCTGTGTTTTTCGACTCGAGAGTGGTGAAAATCAGTGGGACATGATAGGGCTTATCGCGGGCGTTAGGATCCAGCCCACCATCCAGTAGTGCTTTTAACCAAATGTCTTTATCGCCTTTTGCCGCGATCTCGGCTGGGCTACCCGGCATATTTCGCTGTGGTTGTAGCGGGTCCGCGCCTTCGCGAACCAAATCCGACACAATCTCTAATCGCTCAGGTGGATTGTCATTGTAAATCGACTCATTAATCGCGAAAAACAGCAGCGTAAGGTCATCGGAGCCTGGCGTATTAAGGTCAGTCTCTTTCGCCAGACGCAAAACGGAACCACGATCTGCCGCCTGAATGGCTTTAGCCAGAACAAGCTGCGGACCCGCAAAATGGTTTTCTGGATCTATCTGTTTCATATCATTACACGCCGATAAAAGAACAAATAAAAAAGATAATAGTATCAAGGTCATAAGCTTTTTCATGCTAAACTCTGCTTTTAATAAAACCAATATCCTCATCCTTTTGCGCCTCGATGCAATCAATTACCTGTGACATCCCGTGCTTATCCAGCATGTTTCCTATTCCTCCTGTCAGTGCGTGAGATTTACCTATGGCATCAGGGAACATATTCGAAACGCCGGTTTTTAATGCGAAAAGCGAGGTGTCAAAATTAGCATCCTGGAGATCTGAAAAACTTATTTCCTGGGTTTTTGTCAGTATTTCACCATTCACTCGGAAAGCGGATATTGCAGAACCATCACCTATAAGTTCACCTCCATATTTTGTCACAGTACCACTGTTCAACCCTGCGGCATTAAATGTCCAGGTTGCTTTACCACTTGCCATCCCGGCAGCCGATGCCAGGCCGCCGCCAAGCGAGTGACCAGCAATATCGATTTTTCCTGCATTATCAGCAAGTTTGCTACCAATCGAAACCGCCTTGTTATAATAAGATGAATTGAGTCCCATTCCCTGAGCTGCATTGTTGGCCCAGTCAATCATTTTATCAGGTCGTGTTCCCCGAAAAACAACGGTAGGATTCATATCTTTCCCAAATACGTATTCATCGGGCGCGTAAACACGGGCGAAAAAATCAGGATCCAGAGAGTTATCAGTCAGCATTTTGGGGGTGAGCCCCATCGCAGATAGCGCGTCCTCATCATTACTTATATCAATCCACCCTTCAGGCACATCCGGCATGGTTTCAAGCGCATTTATCGGTTGCCCGGCACGGCCATAGACATTCTGAGCGAGTTTTGCTTTTTCGACTGCGATATTATTCTCAGCAAGCCGGTTAGCGGCGGTCTGCGCATCAGGATACACACTACGCTGGCCTTTACTGATGAGATTTTTTCTCGCCTGCCAACGTTCAGCTTTTGTGAGTGGGCGGTCAGGCTCATTTATTCGACTACTACGGCCACCGCCAGCACTGGGTTCTTCACCTCGCATAGCTGAATCAGCACGCCTAAGTTGACGTTGACTTAGAGGAATGTCTGTTGGCGCGGGACGATTACCGAATGTGCTGACCATTTCTTCATATCGACGGATGATAGAGCTAACCGGATAGGCATCAGGCAGCGTCGTAGCATGAAGTTGAAGGCATCCCTCATTATCAATGAAGAACAGAGCGACCGCGGGCGACCACAAACCAAAGCGATCATCAATAGCCACCATAATGCCACGCTCAAGCTCCACTGTGGCAACAGTGCGGATGTCCCGACCAGCCTGATAAGGATTTGCTCCACTTTGTGACTGAAATTTATCCTGACGACTTAACATCGAGTTCAGCGAAGAGGGGGGCATCGTTCTGATTCTTTGCACGGCAAGGTCAGGATGGACGATGAAGGGAAAGCGCCATGGAGCAACTTTTTCCTCGAAAATGTAAGTCAATGCCATGTAACTTGTCATGATATTGACTCCTGGAACACATCATTCCATTTACTGGTATGCATTTGTTATCCTTAACAAAAAGGATTGCTTTGCGGGTGGGTATGAAGCCTGCTGGCTCGCAATTTCTAGCCCGGTTCAATAGAGAAGTATATAAACTCTTGCAGTAATTGACAGCGACGATGCGAAATGTATCGAATAAGGTAAGGTTAGTCTCTTTCGCCGGACGGAGAATAGCCTCGCGATCTGCCGACCAATGAGCTTTAGTTAAAATCAATTGAGAACCCGTAAATTTAATACCGGTCCTACCTTTTCAGATCATGACACTCCGATAGCAGAACAAACAGAAACAAAAAAGTACTTCGAAGGAGATTTTTTCACGCTACGCCATGCTTTTGCCCATTCCATTATTCTCTTTTTTCTGGGCTTCGATATTAGTCTCAGCAGAAATCTGAAACCAGTTTGGACGTTTCATGCATATCTTCCCCTTTTTTGCATAGCTAAGTAAATCAATGGCCTTTATTCAGACAGCTACACAAGTTGTTACGACCACTTTAAATGACGACACTGGCTCAGACGTGGTGATGTTAACCATAAATGGCGTAGATAAAAGAGAGGTCATTCACTCTGCTTTACAGACTGCCACTATCTTACCTGCTCCGTCTATTTCCCTTTTGATACGCAACCTGACTATGCGGTTTCATCTCTTTCGATTCGTGTTTGAATGACATGAAACCGAATGCAGGTAAATAATGAGATGCCTGAGTCGACGTAATTTTGGTGATTACGATGTTAAAATCCACATATAAAAGCCTGGAGACGAAACAGTGGTAAACAATCGAGTAATGCGAACGACCTTAGCTTTTTCACTATTAATGGCAGCCGTTTCTTCTCATGCCAGCAGCCTCCAGTCGGGAGTGTATGAAGGTTTAATGTTAGCTATATCACCTGCCGGGCATATTACCGGTTATTATGCAGAATCTGCTGAAGGTGGCGTGAAACGCACCTGTTCATTTTCTTTGTCAGGGCAGGTTTCAGCACAGGAAACGAATTCCATTACCTCATGGTCCACATCAGTATTGACAGGCCAAATTAGCGCCAGCACGGACGGTGTAATACTGACGATCCCGGACGGCCAAACGCATGCCGGGTGCATGGACGTACTAATGCCTGAAATTAATACGGGCCTTGAACTGGAAAAAACACAAGAGACGCACTGGCAAACGCTGGCACAGGCGAATGCTGAACGTGTTTATCTGAGTTCAACTGCAGATGCCAGTACCCGGCGTAAAGCATGGATCGTTAAGGATGATGTGGTGGGGGTTTTACAGACGCAAGCGGGCTGGACGCAAATTGAGTTTATTAGTGGAACAGGGAAAACGATTCGCGGCTGGGTTAAAAATAAGGAGATTCAGCCTCTTACACCTCCCGCTTCCTGACCTTGATATTACCCGGCGTTTATTCTGGCAAGTCTGCTGTCGCCGGTGCATGAGAAACAGGGTCCGTTGAATGTAGCGTGATGTCGGGCCGTGGAAATAACAGGCAATAAAAAACCGGGGTGCATATACAAACCCCGGTAAAAGGTGGATCGATTATCAGGCTACACGTGCTCCCGATCAGTTTCTTATTGCTTTAAATTGCCTTGTGGTCTCAGTTAATGCTATTTCAGTCGGCAGGCGCTCCATAGAGCTGGCGCCATAGAAGCCGTTACATTCCGGGCAGTTCTCTAAAATGAATTTCGCATCTTCTGGTGTCGCAATGGGGCCGCCGTGACACAGGACGATAACATCCGGACGCACTGCTTTTGCCGCTTTCGCCCAGTCATTAATTAATGGCACGCAGTCTTTCAGGGTGAGAGCCGTTTCCGCGCCGATATTCCCTCCGGTGGTTAACCCCATATGCGGCACAATAATGTCTGCACCAGCTTCGGTCATCGCAATGGCATCATCGCGGCTAAAGACATAAGGTGTCGTGAACAGGCCTTTTTCATGCGCCAGACGAATCATATCCACTTCTAACGCGTATCCCATTCCGGTCTCTTCGAGGTTGGCACGGAAATTACCGTCGATCAGCCCCACGGTTGGGAAGTTTTGTACGCCTGCAAAGCCAATCGCTTTAATATCATCCAGAAACTTATCAAACTGGCAGAAGGGATCGGTACCGTTCACACCCGCCAGGACTGGCGTTTTCTTGGTGACCGGCAGCACTTCTTTTGCCATATCCATAACAATTTCATTGGCGTTGCCGTAAGCCAGCAGACCGGCTAATGAACCACGGCCCGCCATGCGATAACGACCAGAGTTATAGATAACAATCAGATCGATGCCCCCGGCCTCTTCGCATTTTGCCGACAAACCTGTGCCCGCTCCGCCGCCGATGATGGGTTCCCCCCGGGCAATCATCTGATGAAATTTTTGCAATAATCCTTCACGCGTATGTTTCATGGCTTTAATTCCGTCTTTAGTGGATTAATTCTTTATGTAAATTTATAAGTAGCTGATTAAATTCGGCAGAATTGATGTGGTGTGGGCTGACGATCAGTTTACGGTGCGGCGTTTCGATAAATGTTGCCTTAAACGCATCGAGAAAAGCCCGATCTGCTTCTGGATCCCAGAAATCCCCGCCAACGTTGTCCAGGGCAGAAAAACCGCCCATGGGGATAGCAAATCTGACTTCTCCCTCACATCGATTTAAACGCTCGGCAATCCATGTCCCCATCTTGCCGTTTTCCTCTGATGTTGTGCGCATCAATGTTACTTGTGGGTTGTGCTGATAAAGCCGACGACCCCGATAGTGCTCGGGTACCGAAGATCGGGACCCAAAATTAACCATATCAAGTGCCCCGCAAGAGCCGATATACGGGATTTTAGAGCGGGCGATCGCGCCGAAGCGGTCATCACTACAGGCCAGAACGCCGCCAAATAAGAAGTCGCATACTTCGGTGGTGCTGATATCCAGTACGCTGTGTAATAAGTGGCTATCTGCCAGCTTTTCCATTGCCTTACCCCCGCTACCGGTGGCATGGAAAACCAGACAGTCATAATCGTTTTCTAATTTTTGTGTGATTTGCTGTACGCAGGGCGTGGTGACGCCGAACATCGTCAGACCAATGGCGGGTTTATCCGTGACGGCTTCGCTGTCGTCCTGATAGAACACCACCGCACCGGCAATCTGGTTAGCTGCGCTTTTTAATACTTTGCGGGAAATTCGGTTTAAGCCTGAAATATCGGTGACGGAGTTCATAATGGCGATATCGCTGGCACCGATATAACCGGACACATCTCCGGATGCCATAGTTGACACCATCAGTTTGGGAACGCCAATTGGCAGGGCCTGCATGGCTGGCGTAATTAACGCGGTATTGCCAGACCCTCCTAAGCCGATTATCCCAAGCACATCTTCACGGCTTTTTAAGAACAGTTCAAAGGCGAGAGACATTGCGGTGATCGCTTTTCCTCTGTCACCACAAAAGACAGCACTTTCTCCCTCAGGGTGAAAGCGGGCCACGGTTGTTGCTGAAATATCCGCACCCCTTGCGGAGCTATCAGCCACTGTCGTCAGGTCAACGATAAGGGCATCGGCGCCTGTTTTTTTTATTAACGACTTAACGTAAAAAGCTTCCGTGCTTTTCGTGTCAAGAGTTGTTACGACGTATATGTAGCCATTGTCTTTGCTCACGTGTTCTCCTTAACTAAACTCACTTTTGTAACGAACGAGTATTTCAGATTCGGAAGAGTGAAATGCATTTGGTGTGACAACGATTGAGACTGCCGTCTCAAAAAATGTAGCAGTGATTGAGACGGTCGTCTCAAAAAAACTAGCATAAATGAGACGGTTGTCTCAAATAATTTTCAGTGTTAAAATTAACCACATGTTTTTAAAGGTAATTAATTTCTTAGCCGATCATGATTTTGCATTTCGCACCGCCTGGATGGGCGAGTGTTGATTTGCTATGTTTGTGTTACAACGGGTGTGGTTGGGAAAGTCATGATGTATGGAGAGGAAGCTTTGGAGCCATCTGTAACACGCAAGAAAACGTATGATTTGCTAATGAATAAAGCGTTATTTTTGTTTGAAAAAGGGGAGATCCCCTCCATTTCAAGACTCGCCACCGAAGCAGGTGTTTCACGGGCGACGGCTTACCGTTACTTCCCCACGCAAAGCGATCTTATTGCCGCTGCCGTTGGTGCGAGCCTGGAAACTATTCGGGAATGGAAACCCAAAAGCGATGATAAAGTCGGTGAGCGTATTGCCGAGTTGTTTGATTTCGCGTTCCCGGAAATGTTTCGCCATGAAGGTGCCTTGCGCGCTGCGCTGCTTGTTTCATTGCAGCAATGGGCGCTTGAGCGTCACTCCCCGGATAAAATGGAAAAAAAGCTGGTCCGTGGTAATCGTAAAGCGACGCTCGCTCGCGTAATGGAACCGGTGAAGGACAAATATTCCCCCGAGATGTATCGCAAAGTTATTGCCGCCTTTTCGTTATTGTACGGTTCGGAAGTCTTTCTGGTGATGAAAGATATCTGGGGCATGGACAATCAACAAGTCATTGATAACGTGCAATGGATGGCTAAAGCTATTATAAATCAAGCCAATAGCGAATCCTCCCATGAGGATCATGCCGGGTAAAACTGGTTTATCTCGCCGCCTGCCTTATAAGTAAGGGAGCAATAGCCCCCTTACTTAACCAAAATAACCCACCGTTAATTGAAGCGTATATAAAAATGCAATTCAGCCTCTCTAAAATATTAATTTAAAATGAGCATTATAATTTGCATTAAGGTTTGATTTTATTTTCTTCAGGTCTGGGTGCTTCTATTAATTGATGCTAAGAATGATAAGCAAGCTTAGTTTTTTTAAATGAAAATAATTGTCGTAGATTATAGAAGTGGCGTTTTGTGGTGATAAAATCTGTTTGTGAACTATGCTGAGATCAATGGCTATTTTATTTCAATAGCATAATTTTATTGCGTTTATCTCGATTCTTTCAACATAACGACAGGCCTTCAATATAAATTAAACTCTCTTAAGCTTTATGGGGAATACATTCTATGCGTGAGAATCACCCTGTAACACAGCAAGAACGCATTTTTGATAATGATGCGACGTTAATGTCTACAACAGATCCTGAGAGTTATATTAATTACGCTAATGATGCCTTTATTGAGGTGTCTGGTTTTTCGCTCAGTGAACTTGAGGGGCAACCGCATAATCTGGTTCGTCATCCTGATATGCCGCCGCACGCATTCGCAGATATGTGGTTTACCCTTAAGCAGGGAGAACCATGGAGCGGACTGGTAAAAAACCGCTGCAAAAATGGCGATCATTATTGGGTTCGCGCCAACGCAATCCCGATCATCCGCAAAGGGAATGTGAAGGGATATATGTCGGTACGCACTAGGCCTGATGCCGACGAAGTCGCCAGTGCAGAAACGCTGTATCGTCAGTTTCGTGAGAGCGGGACAAACAGTAAGCGCCTTTTCAAAGGGTTGATCATTCGTAAAGGATTTATGCGCTGGCGCTCGTTGTTTGTCACTATGCCATTACGCTGGCGGCTTCGATCGGCGTTAATGACGACCTTTTTATTGAGTATTCTCGTCGGGATGTTATGTCAGTTAGCGCCTGGACAAATGGGCATGTTTACCGGGGTGATGGCCGTCCTGCTTCTGGCGTTGATGGCATGGCTGGAAATGCAAATTGTGCGCCCCGTCGAGCGTTTGTGTCATCAGGCCCTGCAGGTGGCAACGGGGGAAACGCAGCAGGTTGAACAACCGAAACGCATCGACGAAGTCGGCGTTACTCTGCGGGCCATTGGCCAGCTTGGGCTGATGTTCCGATGGCTGATCAACGATGTCAGTAGTCAGGCCGTGAGCGTGCTGAATGCAGCGGATGCCTTATGTAAAGGAAACGATAGCCTGAGTCGCCAGACGGATCAGGCGGCGGCGAATGTGCAGCAAACAGCCGCGACAATGAACGAACTGGCGGCCACCGTAAAAAGCAATACCCTTACCGCCGCAGAAGCCAGTGCCTTATCGCAGGGGGCGCGTGAAGCGGCGGAGCAGGGCGGCAAAGTGATGAGCGGCATGATAGAAATGATGGGCAACATTGGCTCCAGCTCCGATCAAATCGCCAGTATTACCAGCATCATCGACAGTATCGCCTTCCAGACCAACATCCTCGCACTGAATGCCGCAGTGGAAGCCGCCCGCGCGGGGGAGCAGGGAAAAGGTTTCGCGGTGGTGGCCGGTGAAGTACGTATTCTCGCCCAGCGTAGCGCCAGCGCAGCCAGCGAAATCAAAGCGCTGATAGAGTCCAGCGTGACGCAGGTTCGCTCCGGTAGCCAATTGGCCGATGACGCAGGGAAAGCAATGCAGGAGATTGTCGGTAAGGTTAAACATGTCACCCAGTTGATCGAGCATATCAGTCAGGCGACATCTGAACAGGCGTCGGCAATAAGCCAAATGAGCCTGGCGGTAGAAGAGCTCGATAAACTCACCCACCAAAATGCCGACCGTGTTCAGGAGGGCGCAGAAGCGTCAGATCGGTTGAACAGTCAGGTGACACGCCTCGCGGAAGCCATTTCTGTATTCCGCTAATAACCACAAAGTCGCCCCGTCAGGTGAGGCGGGGCTTTTAAACGCAAGATCAAAACTGGCACTCATCTGTCGAAATTAGCGTAACGAACGGGCCGCTGAGCGTTCTGTTGCCCCGTCCGCGGAATAAAATTACTGGAGACGGATGATTTTATCTGTCGGAAGAAGCGCATCAATATAGCCCGGAAAGGAGAAATCGCGGGGGGTGAGCTGGTGCGGGTGGGCGGTGCAAACGGCCAGAACAAGTGAATCTGCCAGACAAAACTGGCTAATAAAAAAACCTTCATGACTGTCCAGAGTGTTCATCTGCCAGACGCTGCTGCCGCACTGTTTTAAGATGGCTTCTTTGCGCGTCCAGATACGCCAGAAGATGCAGGACTGCTGCGCTTCATCCGCAGAGGCAAGCTCCTGCTGTTCCGCGTCAGTGAACATCGCATGGGCAATCCGCTGCACGTTATTTCTGGGACGTATGACTTCAAGGTCGCAGCCGACTTCCCCCTCATCGCTGACCACTATCGCAATGTCATCGCCGCTATGGCTGATGTTAAACCATAGCGGAATGTTTTCTTCGAAGTACGGCTTGCCATTTCGTCCGTAAACGATAACCGGGACGCAGGCCGGGGAGAGCAGGGTGCTAAGCAGTACGCGCCCTGCAAGCCAGGAGGCACGGTGAGTCCTCTCCGGCACCTGCTGACGCAGTACCGAAGGCGCCATTTCACTAAGCACCGACACTTTCCCCATGCCCACGCGCAGCATTATCAGGCCCAGCGCTTGATGATGATGGATGTGTTGATCCCGCCGAATGCAAAGTTGTTGCTTTGCAGATATTCGCAGTCGATGCGGCGTGCTTCGCCCATGATGTAATCCAGCGCACCACAGCGTTCATCCGGTTGTTGCAGGTTAATCGTGGGAGCAAACCAGCCTTCCCGCATCATCTGCAAACTCATCCAGGCTTCCAGTGCGCCACAGGCACCCAGAGTATGACCAAAGTAGCTTTTTAACGAAGAAATAGGGACGTTTTCGCCGAAAATAGCCGCGGTTGCCTGACTTTCAGCAAGATCACCCCTGTCTGTGGCGGTGCCGTGAGCGGAAATGTATCCCATATCCAGCGGGCTTAACCCGGCAATATTCAGCGCCTGTTCCATGCAAATTTGCATGGTTTCTTTCTGGGGCTGCGTGATATGCGCCGCATCGCAGTTGGTGGCAAAGCCCACTATTTCACCGTAAATCGTGGCGCCACGGGCTTTAGCGTGTTCAAGTTCTTCAAGGATCAGGGTACCCGCGCCTTCACCGATCACCAAGCCGTCGCGCTGTTGATCAAAGGGCGATGGTGTGGTTTTTGGCGCGTCGTTGCGTTGGCTGGTGGCGAATAACGTATCAAAGACAGCCGCTTCGGAAGGGCAGAGTTCTTCTGCACCACCAGCCACCATCACCGTCTGATAACCATGGCGAATGGCTTCCCAGGCATAACCAATGGCCTGGCTGCCAGAGGTGCAGGCGCTGGAGGTGGGAATCACGCGACCACGCAGACCAAAAAACAGGCCCGTATTAACAGCGGTGGTGTGCGGCATCATCTGTACATAGGTGGTGCCAGTGATGTTGTTGGTGTGTTTTTCCGTCAGCATGGTGGCGAATTCACTTACCGGCCCCGTACTGCCGGTTGACGACCCGTAGGCAATGCCTGTCTGACCGTTGGTCAGCACCGGATCATCAATCAATCCCGCCTGCTCCAGCGCCAGCTCTGTGGCTCGGGTGGAAAATAGCGAGACGCGCCCCATGGCGCGGATACGCTTGCGCGTATAGTGATCCGGTAGCGTAAAGTCATCAATCGGCGCGCCCAGCAGGGTATGCAGCCCGTCGTAAACTTGCCATTCCGGCATTTTGCGCACGGCATTTTCATAGGTCAGCAGACGTTTTGAAACACTCTCCCAGTTCTCGCCGAAGGCGGTCACGCCGCCCATGCCCGTAATCACGACGCGACGTGTCATAACATTCCTCCATTGATGGAAATAACCTGGCGGGTCACATAACCCGCAATATCTGACATCAAATAGCTGGCCAGTCCGGCAACTTCTGCCGCCTGGCCCATACGTTTCATGGGGATCATAGCCATCGCTTCGTTCAGCGCCGCTTCTTCCATTTCAATCATGCCGGTATCGATCAGCCCCGGCGCGATGCAGTTCACGGTGATTTTTCGCTTTGCCAGCTCAATGGCCAGAGCTTTTGTCGCCCCGATAATGCCTGCCTTTGCGGCGCTGTAATTCACCTGTCCCCGATTGCCCATCACGCCAGAAACCGACGACAGCGTAATAATTCGCCCCCCTTTGCGTAGGCCAATCATCGGCATAATGCAGGGGTGAATGACGTTATAAAAACTGTCGAGGTTAGTGTGGATAACACTGTCCCAGTCTTCTTCGCTTAGCGCCGGAAATGCCCCATCACGGGCGATACCCGCGTTGCTGACAATGCCGTACCACGCGCCATGACGGGCAATATCGTCCTCAATAATGTCTCTGGATTGCTGGCGATCGCCGACGTCAAAACAGAGCAAGCGTCCCTGTCCGCCCGCGTTTTCAATCGCTGCCAGTGTTTCTTTTGCTCCCGTCTCATCCCGGTGATAATGCACGCCGATAACAAAACCATCAGCGGCAAGCTGGCAGGCAATCGCTTGCCCAATACCTTTACTGGCTCCAGTAACCAGAACGGAACGAATCATGGTGTATCTCCCTGATTAAAAAGCGAAGTTAATTCTTCTGGCGTAGGCTGGAAGGTATTGACGCGACCGGTGGCCACGCGCTCATCACCTACGAAAATGGTACAATCAAAACTGGCGAAACGTTCGTCCTGCATCAGCAACTTAACATCAATGTCCAGTGTCGCTCCGGCGGGAAGAATCCCCCTGGCGCAGATAAATTCGCGGGCGCCCAGCATCATTCCCAGCGTGATGGCCTGCTGACCATTCTGCCGACGATGCCAGCCAGACCAGACGCCGACAGTTTGCGCCATCAGTTCCAGTGCGAACCAGCCTGGCAGATTACCCTGCGCATCAATAAAGGGGGCCAGTACGCTGTCATGTGTAACGCTCACCCGGCAATGCGTCGAACTGTCGGTGACATCGATAACCTCTTCGAGCAGCATCATCGGCGCATCGTGTGGCAGGTACTCTGAAGGGGTGAGATAACGGCTCATACGATCCTCCCCAGCAGAATACTGGCGTTATTACCGCCAAAGGCGAACGAATTAGACAAAATCACCGGGCGCGTCAGCGGTTGAGGCTGGCGTAAAATGCCACAGGCGGGCAGCGCCGGATCAATAGGCGAGAGGGAAAAATCCTGCGGCGGCAGCGGAAGGTTCAACTGCAGGATAAGCATGCTGATGGCGGCTTCGATAATACCTGCGGCCCCCAGCGTGTGCCCGGTTAAATGTTTGGTGGAGCTGCAAGGTACGCTTTCGCCAAACAGATCGTGAATAACTTTCGACTCTATCTGATCGTTGAGTGTGGTCGCCGTACCGTGCAAATTGATATAGCCGACCTCGTCCGGTTGTATTCCGGCATCTGCCAGCGCCTGCTTAATGGCGCGGATAGCCCCTTCACCTTCAGGATGCGGCGCGGAGATATGCCAGGCGTCACTCGACTCGCCAACGCCAAGCAGCGCGACAGGCTGTGGTTCTCGAGTGAGCAGCATCAGCGCCGCGCCTTCACCGATGGTAATGCCGCTGCGGTCGCGCGCGAAAGGAAGACAACGTGTGGGCGATAACGCCTCCAGACTATTGAAACCGTTGACCGGCATGCGGCTCAGTGTATCTGAACCGCCGACGATAACGGCATCTGCCAGTCCGGCCTCGATCAGGCGGCGACCGCTGATAATGGCACGTGCGCTGGAAGAGCAGGCGGTAGACAACGTATACGCCGGGCCTTCCAGTGCCAGCCAGTGGCTGAGAAAACGCGAGGGGTCGCCAAGCTCCTGCTGCGGATATTGCCAGTGCAGGCTGGGTTCGTTGTTGAGACGTAAATTAACATGCTCGTCCCCTTCATTCAGCCCGGAAGTGCTGGTACCCAACACCACCCCAACGCGTTCTCGTCCATATTGGGCGATGGCGTCTTCCACCTTCGGTTGGATTTGCGCCAACGCGGCCAATAAGAGTTGGTTATTGCGCGTTCGGTGGGCAGAAAAGGCATCGGGTATTGCGGGCAACTCGCCATCCACGCCTGCCAGTACGGCATCTGGCTGGTTGACTAGCCAGTCCTTGCGGGGGCGCATCCCTGGAGAAACGCCGCGTACCAGATTGTCTGCAACCTCGGCCGACGTTTTTCCGAGCGCATTAATGATGCCAACGGCAGAAATATAAATCATATCAGTCACCCAAATATTGAATGGTGATGTGGTATTTGAAGACATGCTGCTCAATGCTAATCGGCTCGCGTTTGCCTTTGCGCTGCAAATAGATGATCTCAGTGACCAACTTGCCACGCGCATTGCGTAGCTCGCGCTTGTTGCCGATATCGCGCAGCGTCCAGCCCTTCGGTAACTGTGGCTGCCAGGCTGAAAGCGGCCAGTGGCTGAGCATCACATCTGCCAGCACCTGGCTGGCGGGTGGGAGCTGTGGCACGATGATCGATTGTTCGGTATGCAGCCCTTTGTCGTCATAGGTGGCCAGGAACAGGCGGATACCGACAGATGACAGCCCGGCTAAGGTGACTTTTTTCTCATCCGCGTTGAGCATTACCATCAGCGACTGCGTTTGCCCGTTAAAGGTACCGGTAAGCAATTGCTGTGAACTCACCGAGGGTGTAATGCCGGGGGCGGGAAGTGTGACGCGAGCGCCGGGTTCCAGCCATGCCTGAGGGCGACCGTTTTCATCCTGTTTCGTTGAGTGGCTACAGCCCGCCAGCAGGAGTGTTGCGCCAAGGGCACAGGCCTGCCAGAAATTTCGTATCGTCATCTTTTTTCTCTTTTTTATTGGGCATCGCCAGCGGGGAAAGCAGGTACGCGGTAAAAATACCGCTGATAAGGACAATGCCGAAGCTGCTGATTGCCTGGGTAGCGCTAAAGACCAACATGCCCAGTGTCATCAGGGTGGTGAGCATCGCAAGCGTGATAGCCAGCAGCGACGTCAGAGGCGTCCCCTGTGGGTTGCTGAAAAACAGCGTGTAATTGATGCCGATTCCCAGTACTAACACCAGCGCCAGTAGTGAGAATAAATTCACCGAATGGCCGCTCAAGGAGAGCGCCGCCAGCCCGCAGCTCAGCGATAATACCGAGGGTACCATGCTGATAAGCCCCTTACGCCAGCCCAGGCGTGCCATCGCACCGCAAGCAATCACCGCCAGCGCCACCGCCAGGAGGCTGGTCAGAACACCGCGATACAGCGCAAAGAGTGAATCGAACGTCTGTTTTCGGTCCACCCAGGCTACGCCCGATTGTTTTTGAGCCAGCGCACTCAGCGCAGCGCTTTCTTTGACGTCGCTAACCGGAATCAGCACGCCGCTTGCGCCGCCGGGCATCGTCAGCCACATCAGACGCCAGCCTTCACTGGCCGGACTGGCAAGCCATGCGTCCACGGAGACGGTCATTGGGCTCAGATCGGGATCGACGTTGGTTAGCCCGGCGCTCTGCAGTGTCTTCTTCACTGTCGGTACCGCCTGCTGTAAGAGCAAAAGGTCTTGCTGCTGGCGGGCCATCGAATTGAGTGGAACCGTGCGCCAGCCGCCGATCTTCCCTTCGCGGCGCGATTGTTCAAGGGCGGGGATAAAATTCTCCATGCGGGTCAGCGTCTCTTCCGGGGTATCGCCATACACCACAAACCACTTCTGATCGACGCTCTGTCCGGTCAGGCGGGTGATGGCTTTTTCCTGCGCCAGAATAGACTGCGGTAGCGCCTGTAGTTGTGCGATATCGTCATCAACATGCAGACGGGAAAGCCCTGCCAGCGAGAAGAGCGCGAGTGCCGTGGGGAGTCCAATGCAGAGGGTCTTGTTGCGTCGCCAGGCCGCCAGCCAGCGCAACATAAGTGCCATTGCCGGTACGGGACGTACCGGCAGCCCACGACAGAGCCACGGGTGCCAGAAGATAACCGTCAGGCAGGCAGCACTGAGGCCGCTGGCGGCGAATACGGCCATCTGGCGAATGCCGGGGAAGGGGGCAAGCATCATGATAAGGTAAGCGGCCACAGTGGTGAGCAGCGCAAGCAGCAGCGTTTTGCGTACCTTTGTCAGGCTTTGCCACGGTGTGGCGTGCTCGCCATGTACCATCCGCTCTGTCAGATAGTAGAGCGTGTAATCTGCAGAGATACCGATAATGCTCATGCTCATGACCAGCGTCATCAGATGAAGTTCGCCGAAAAGCAGCAAGGTGGCGACTGTACCGGCAAGCGCGCCGATGGCTATAGAAACAAGGCACAGCAAAAGCGGCAGCACTGAGCGGAAGGTAGCGACAATCAGCAGAATCACCCCCAGGATTGTCGCCACGCCAAGCGTTGAGATATCGCGCTTTGCCTGTTGGCTGGCGTAATCGCTATAGAACATCGTCCCGCGCGATAGCAGGCGGGCCTGCGGATACTGCGCCGTGAGTGTTTGTTCCAGCGCAGTGAGGCGGTTAACCAACTGATGGGTTTGCTGCATATCGAAAGAGTTACCCGCCAGTTCGCCGTGCAGCAAATACCAGTAATTGCCGTCATCGTCCTGGGTAACCAGCCAGCCGTCCATTAACCGCAAGCGTTGGCTATTTTGCGCCATCGCCATTTGCTGTCCGCGCATCAGCATCAGCGGATCGTTTTGCAACTCCTTACCACTGACACCGGAAAACCCTGAGTAAAGCTGTGACAGGATCCATTGTGCCTGTTTTTCTCCGCCGTTTTGCAGGCGTTCGCGTGTGATGCTATCAATCAGTGCGTTGCGATGCTGCCAGAAAAAAGTGCCCCATGCCTGCTGACTGACGGCGTCCATTGGCCCTTTTACGTCCACGAGTTCCGGCGTTTTACTCAGTTGTGCATACCACGCCTGAGCCACCGCCGGGTTAGCGGTTTTACCGGGGCTGACCAGCCAGACAAGCTGCTTGTCCAGGCGCTGCATAAAGCCATCGTTGAGCGCCGGTGGAATGGCACCCATCGCCTGTTTGGGCAGCATTGCCAGCACGCTGCTATTCATTCTGGCCTGTGGGATGAGCATGAGCAGAATACCCAGCATCGCAAGGCAGGCGCAGACCCACAGCAGCATCGCGCGACGGGCGTTAGTGTGCGGCAAAGCGTTGGCGTTCGTCATCGGTAAGCGTAGCTGGCGTCAGTCGGTGTTGGGAAAGGGCGATATCGGTACGATCGCCCTGTTTATCGTTAAGCTGGATCGACTCAAGATAGGTCTGTCCGGCGAGGTCGATCGACGCGAAGATCTTATCCAGCGGCGTAGTGACAGGCGTCAGGCTAAGCGTCCAGCGCCCTTCACCCTTGTCATGAAACTCGATACGGAAGTTTTGCTCCAGTACGTGACGATCGGCCTGAAACAGCGCGCGCAACAGGTGATTAAACTGGAACATTTGCGGATTATTTTCGGCGGTAATCACCTGCGCAGGCTGATTATTGACGACCTGCACCATGCGGGAGTCATCCAGCATCAGCATCATCGGAAACGGCGCTTTTTGATCCCAAAGCAGACCTTTATCGCGGGCAATCAGCATTTCACCCTGAGAGCGTAGCGGCTGCGGTAGATCTTTTATTACTCGCGTCTGGGCAAAATGGGCGCGGATGACCGGCTGTTCGGTGAAACGTTGCTGGAGTTCATCAAGCGTGACGGCGTTAACCCATGGGCTGAGCAATAGCATAAGCAGGGGCCAGTACTTCATGGCGTAACTCCTATGCATGCAAACAGAACCGGCGGACTGATAAAGCACAGCTCGCGGCTTTTCTCCTCGACGGCAACCTGGATGGTGTAGCCAGTGGTGGTGCGTTTACCTGTTGCCGCATCAAAAATTTGATAGGCGATCCGCAGGCGGTTTTCATACTCTTCAAGCGTTGCCCGAACGCGGATACGCTGTTCGAAGGTCAACACATCGCGATATTTCACCCGGGTGTCAACCACCGGCCAGACATAGCCTGATTCTTTCATCTGGCGATAGCCGTAATTGAACTGATTCAGGAGGGCTTCGCGGGCAATCTCAAAATAGCGGAAGTAGTTGCCGTGCCACACCACGCCCATCATATCGACGTCATGAAACGCAATGGTTAGCTCTACTTCGGCTGTAAAACGGGGATCGTTAAGCACCTTTACTCCTTATCGGTGACTGCATCTGGCAACTGCCAGAAATCGAAAAAGTTGAACCAATCCAGTGGCGAGAGCAGCGCGTAGTGTTCAAGCCGGGCGGCATAGCGGTTGACCGCGTCTTGCAGTGCTGCCTGGCGTTGCGGACGAGGCAGTAGCAGTGGATCGGCAAAGGGTTCGCAGTGTATATGCAGTTTGTTCTGTTGCTGGATGGCGAAAATAAGCACTACGGGGCAGCGCAAAATGGATGCGAGGATAAACGGACCCTGCGGGAAAGGGGCGAGTTGACCCATAAACGGGCTCCAGACCACTCGCCAGTCACTACCCCGCTGGCGCTTCACGGCAATGCGGTCGCCGACAATCGCCACCCACTCTCCGCGATCCAGCTTCTCTTTGAGCACTATCGCGGTGTCTGGCCCAATATCGTTCACAGGCAACAGATTGAGCCCCGCCTGAGGCGCCATCTCTTGCATGATTTGCTTAAAGCGCTGTGCATTTTCACTAAAGACCAGCGCATTTATGGTTTTAGTGCCATCCAGTTGCGCCAGCGCGCGGCACGCTTCAACATCGCCCAGATGCGATGCCAACAGCAGTTTCCCTTGTGGCGATTCAACTCCCAGCGCTGCTTTTGCGCCCTCAGCAAAGACCACATCGTGATCCAGACGAAGTTCACCGCGCCAGCTCGCCACTTTATCGAGCATGGCATTGCCAAAGCGCAGGAAATGCTGATAGCTATTGAGGTGCGAAGGCTCTGGCAGACCGCGACTGGCAAGCTGCGCTTTAACGCGGCCAATCCACCCTTGCGAAGCGTGGCGTGCGGATGTGGCCGTTAGCCAGTAAACCGCCACCACCGGTCTGAGCAACAGTGAAAATGCACGGCGTCCAAGGAATCGCCAGACGGTCAGCATGATCCGCATTCCCCATAGCCCTTTCACTTCCCGCTGCTTTGCCCAGTGTGAGTGGCGGCGACGAAACAGCAGCGAAGGGATACGCGGCAACATGCCGAAAAACAGACGTGTATGCATCAGTGAAATACGAATATTGTCTTTCAGGGCGTCAAAGTGTGACAGGCCATCCAGCGGGTAGGTCACGCGTGTCGGCACAAAGTAACTGGTATTGCCCTGCCAGTAGAGACGCACCATCACTTCGGTATCAAAATCCATTCGCTGACCAAGTCTGGCGCGTTTTGCCAACTGCAGGGTCGGTGCGACGGGATAGACGCGAAACCCGCACATGCTGTCTTTGAGTTGCAGTGAGAGCGTTTCGATCCACACCCAGATATGGGTAACCCAACGGCCATACAGACGTGAACGCGGAATAGAGCTGTCATAGATGGGCTGACCAGATATCAGCGCGTCCGGGTGCTGTTTTGACAGCGTCAGCAGTGCCGGAATATCTTCAATGGCATGCTGCCCGTCGGCATCAACCTGTACCGCGTGGGTAAAGCCCGCCTGTTCCGCTGCCTCCAGGCCGCGAATGACGGCAACCCCTTTTCCGGCGTTCCGTGTGAGGCGGATCAAGGTTAACGTGGGATGACTGGCGGTGAGATCATCAAGGATCCGGCGGGTATCGTCGTCACTACCATCGTCAACAATAATGCACGGCAGTTGAAACGGCGCAAGGCGAGCAAGTACGCGCGCCATCATCGCCCCGTGGTTGTAACAAGGGATCAACACGCAAGGGGAGTAGGTTAGCGACATAAACGGATCTTCCCACTGCTTGCGGTATGGCGCGCCTCGCCATCATGACGTTGATAGCAGAACGTCAGCGTCTGTTTTTCTTCCTGCCAGATCAGTGTCAACGTCAGCGTATTTCCCGGAACCAGCGGCGACTGAAACTTAACGTTCTGGATGCTGTGAAAATGAAAACCCGGCGCAAGTAGCTCACTGGCGTAGTGCATCACCCAGTCGAGTTGTGCGACGCCAGGCAGGAGCGGCTGAACGTTGAAATGCCCCTGAAACCAGAACAACCCTGGGTCAAGGTACAGGACAACACTGATCTGCTCTGGCGATGTCTGATGACGTTCAATTTCACGGGGTTTCATAAAATAACTCCTGTAATTGCGCATAGACACGCTTGTTCATAGTGTTGACCGGGATTTCATCAATAACACGCCAGTAGCGAGGTATCGCGACAGGCTCAAGCCAGGGAATGAGTGCCCGTCGCCACGACAGTTCCAGCGCCTCGCCATTATTATTTCGCCAGGTCTGGCGCAGGGCATCATTTAGCACCAGCAACACGCCAATACTCTGTCGGCCCCCACGCGATACAGGGAGCGCTGCGGCATCAACAATGCCGTCCAGCGCCATCAGACGACGTTCAATTTCACTTAATGAAATACGTTTTTCTTCGATTTTCACTACCCGGCCACGACGTCCTCGCAGGTGAAACTGTCCGTTTTCTTCAAAATGCAAAATATCATCAATCAATAACCCGGCTTTTTCGTCAATCATCGGCGATATGACACGAAACGCGTCGCCTTCTGCAGTAATGCTCACGTCAGGGAAAGGCAGCCAGGGGGTGCCATCCTGTAACCGACGGCGCCAGGCGAGAACCCCCGTTTCCGTACTGCCATAGATTTCATCGGGCCAGATGCCAAACCAGCTTTGTACATCCATCACTTCCTTCCATGGCAGCATACCGCCTGCTGAGAGGACCATGGTCACGGGAGGTGGCGCCAACTGGCGATCCAGGCGCTTAAGAAACGCCGGACTGCTGACGAAAAGATAAGTATGCTGAGAGGACACCGCACTGAGTTGTTCCGCGTAAAAAATCATTGCCGCATGTAGCGTCAGGCCTAACGACATTGGCAGGAAAATGCGAAACGTTAAACCGTACAGATGTTGTGGGAGGACCGAGGCAACGACTCTACAACCCTCCAGCCGTTTGGCAAAGCGTGTGGCAAGAAGCCGGGCTTCCTGATCGAGCGAGGCAATGCTTTTTACCACCCGCTTTGGCTGGCCGGTAGAACCGGAGGTAAAGAGCTCGATAACCTGACAGTCATTGATAGCGGGTAATATTGCGGCCAGTGGCAGCACCATTTTTGCCGAATTGACCACCAGAAGCGTGCCTTGCCAACCCAGTGTTTTATCGCTTAATACCCCATTGAAGAGGGCGCGCTGCTCTTCCAGCAATGAGACACGGCAGTGACCAGGCACAACCGGTGTTTTTCCTGCGCTCAGCGTTGCCAGCAGCGCGACAATAAACAGATAGCTATTTTCAAAGCATAGCGCCCAGCGCTCGCCATCCTGTTGTTGCAGCGCATTGACCACCCGCGAGACATCATAACGAAGCTGCCCCAGCGTCCAGGTATGCTCACCAAGCCAGGCCACGGGCGTATCGTCCGGACGAGTCGTGCTAAGCCACTGCGCGAGGGGAAGGGTCTGATTCATGGTTTTTCTCGTTTCATTAACCGGCTACGTACCAACCACTCAGCCCCCATTAGCGCACCGATCAGCAAATAGGAAATCATGCCGTTCCATGCAGCCCATAGCGACATATCGCCATACATTGCTGTAAACAGGGCAATCCCCCCGTTAATGATGAAAAACAGGCACCATACCTGGGTAACGCGGCGGGTATACTGTATGCCTTCGGGAGGAAGATGGGGATCGTGCAGACGAGCCAGACGTTCGACCAGCGGCATCGCTGTCCATAGCGATCCGCCAAAGACAGTGAGCATCACGATATTTACGACGACCGGGTAAAACAGCAGAAGCTGGTGGATTTTGAGCAGGATGCTGGCGATACACAGCACAATTCCCGCCAACGCCACGCTTTGCATAACAAAGCGCATCGGCCCGGCTTTTTGCCGCACCTGACGTAAGCGTAACACCAGCATAACCGCCATCAATGGTAGCAACCACTGGAGGCTGTTATACCTCAGGCCAAACCAAATAATAAATGGCCAGGCCAGCAGTAACACCCCAGTCGCTGCACCTATCCCCGGCAATGCTTTAAAACCGCGCACCGTGAATCAGGCTTCTTTTAATAGACGTTCTACCGCTTCGACAACATCCTGCACCGTGCGAACCGCTTTGAACTCTTCCGGTTTGATTTTTTTTCCGGTTTTTTTCTGTAATTGCACGATCATATCGACGGCATCAATGCTGTCCAGTTCAAGATCTTCGTACAGGCGGGCCTCAGGTTTGATGTCGTCAGGATCGATTTCAAACAGTTTGGTTAGAAGCGCGGAGACTTCCTGATAGATAGCACGTTGTTCTGTCATAAAAGACTCGTTCTCAGGCGCGTTGTGAATGAATGAAAGAGGCCAGTGTTGCCACGGAATAAAAATGCTGTCGCATTTCTTCGCTCTCGGCTGAAAGCACTATGCCATATTGATTTTTCACCGCCAGACCAAGCTCAAGCGCGTCAATAGAATCCAGACCCAACCCATCCCCGAATAATGCTGCATCGGTGTTGATATCTTCCGCCGTCAACTCATCAAGATTTAACGTGTTGATAATAAGATTTTTAATTTCGAGATAAAGCGCTTGCATCATTAAGTCCTGCTATAGATATTTCAACAGATTGTAATTGCTGTAAAAGATGCCGGTTTAGCTGCCTTGCCGCCAGCGCCGGTTCTTGTGTTTCAGCTTCATAAAAACGATCAATACGGACGCGTTCGCCAACTTTTATGGTAAACAGCGGTCTGGACGGTGGGGCGTCGTACCATTTGCTCTGCTTACTCAGAAAATGTTCGGTGCAATGAATGGTAACGATACGCAAATCTTTGGCGCAACGGACGGCGATATTGGCCGCACCGCGCTGTAACGTCATCTCTTCACCTGGACGAGTACGTGTCCCTTCCGGGAAAATCAAAATGGTATCGCCACGGTCAAGACGCTGTTGACTCTGCGATAGCAGCGTCTCTGACTGGCTGTTAATTAGATAGTCGGCCGCGCGTATGGGACCGCTCACAAACGGGTTTTTCAATAAGGCACTTTTCACCAGGCAGTCCGTTTCCGGCATCACCGACGCGATCATGACATAGTCGATAAGCGACGGATGGTTGGCGACCACAAGACAGCCGCTTTCCTGTTGTAAGATTTCTTCACCTTCAATCCGGTAATCGAGGACACCCACGAATCTGACAACGGCCAGAAAAAAGCGAAAGCAGGCTGAAATACTGCGTCGGGCGTAACGTCGCCGGGTCTGCTTGTCACGAATGACCAGCGACAAAAGATTAAACCAGATAACAGAGAGCAATACGCCCCCAAGACCGAACAGAGCGAAACAAAAGCCGGTCATTGGTATCCGCCACAGGCGGTTTAATATGGCAGCGAGGCGTGTCATAGACGGCTCCATTGCCACTGAACTTTCTCTCCGCTAATGGTAAAAGCAGGGACGTCGCACAGGTAGTGCTGCAAAAATTGCATGCTTTGGGGCAACGGATTCTCTTCGCCATCGCTTCCGCTTTGTGTGGCACATTGCAGTTCGTCGCCAGTCTCAAAGACCAGCGCGACAGCGTAAGCCCAGGTTGGCATTTTCTCGGGCAGATGCGGGTGATAAAAGACCGGCAGATGCCCATCGAAATCCACCATCAGCACCCGTTTGAACCCTGCCTGCAGGAGTGCGGTAACTTCGCAAAGCCCCTGTTGAAAGGTGTCCATGCCAGCAGATAAAGAGGACGAGACAATGGGTTGTTTCGCCGCGATAGTCAGATTACCCACGGAAGAGTTATGCACCGACATCGCAAAATCGGTTGGCGAAACATCCTGCTTATTGGCCAGGGCTTCCAGAATGCGGTAGTTACGTTCAAGTTCACCGTGACGACTGGTATAGAGTACCGCATCAATGCTGTGGCGACGTAACATCGCCAGACCGCATTCCACGGCAAGTTTACTGCCTGAACTTAATCGTCTTGCCGTCATCATTGGCAGTTCTGTCAGTTTGGCCTGTGGCGCGTCAGGGTTTATGGCGTGGGGCTGCCGTGACCATTGTTGCCACTCGGCTACTTCACTTAATCCAGGCGCTCGGGCCTGCCAGTCGATCAGATTCAGGGCTAATTTCATCAACGCGCTTCCGCGATAAAACGATAGACCTGGCGCCGCGATTCACGGCCGCCAGACAAGGTAAATATTAACATTTTTCGCAGATCAATAAGGTGTGCCCAGCGCCGAGATTATCCACGCGTTGCGCCACCTTAAAACCTGCTATTTCAAGGAAATAGTAAAATTTTTCAACACTATAGAAGCGGCTATTACCGTTCGCCATACAGGTAAAATAAAGCGATGTTGCATTCAGGCTAAACGACGCGGCTTCAAATCGCTGTGCATCCCAGAAAAGCTCAAGGATGTAAAGTTGTGCTCCTGGCTTCATAACGGCTGAGATTCGCCCCAATATGTCAATGATTTGCTCAGGGGAGAAACAATCCAGGAACTGACTCATCCACCAGATGTCAGCCTCAGCAGGCAGCGATGCCTCGCTGAGCATATCAACCTCGTGGAAGTGGATACGATGCGATAAATCTGCGTTTTCAATATTCTGGCGAGCCAATGCAATCTGCTGCGGTAAATCAAGAATGGTGACTGTGATATCATCATCATATTCGCAGCAACGTAACGCCCATTTTCCAGTGTTGCCGCCGACATCATAAAGTATTGCAGGACGATGTGCGAAAACATACGGCAGCACGGCATTGAATGCGCCGTCGGAATAATAGTGATCGAAAGCAAACCAGCTTTTACGGACTGGCGATGGTAATTGCGAAAGCACCGGGTAGATGGTTTCCGCGTCGCTAAATACTTTAAGTCCTGCGGGTTTCGTTTCTTTTAAGGACTGATCTAAAAAGAATAAGCCTTGATAACAGACGTCCTGAGTAAAATCCATATTCACACGAGTCATTGAATCATGAAGAAGATAATGACCCACTTTCGACAGGTAATAACGTCCCTCTTTGCAAATGACAATTCTTCCGCTCAGTCCCATATCCAGTAACACACTAATGGCATATTCGCTGAGGCTGACATGGGTTGTTATTTCTTCGATTGTCGCCCCCGCTTTTCCCTGTTTATCAAGGTAAGTCAGCACGTTGGCATTACGTAAACAACGTGCGGTTTGAAACAACATTGGCGCAAAAGCAATACGCTGCGCCTCTGTGATGGCATCCAATGCGCTGAGAGTGTCCTTTGTATACATCACTTACCTGTCCGAGGTGAAAATAGGGCAATTGGACCAGTGGCCTGGTCCAACTGAATGTCTTCTTAATGTGCTGATATTGCGGAAAGATTAACCTGAATGTCTTTATCCAGATTATTCACCCAGCGATTGTAGTTTTTGTGGATTTTACCGTTTGCGGCTTGCAGATTGAGGCTGCTGTCATAATTGATGGTATAGCCTGTTGCAGTGTAGTTAATACGAACTTCTGCAACGTGATCGCGGTTCTGCTGGCGAGCTTTAATAACCCCCGGACCCGCTTCATTCATAATCCATTGGCGCTGTACGCCTGCTTTAAAGATTGCGCTTTTTACTTGCTCAGCAGTATGGCCAGTGCCGACAGTTGTGCGGACGTTTTCAATCGGTGCGGTACGCGCGCAGCCAGCCAGGGCACCCACAACAACCAGTGCGGTAAACCACTTACCCACTTTCTTCATAAGAACTCCATTCAAAATAAGCTATTAAATTAGTGTGATTACTAATTGATATTCTGGATAACTATCAGGTTTTAGCGAAATAATGCCAGATACATGAACTTACAAAAACTACAATTCTTTTCATATTCTAAACAAACTGTTTTGCAGTTCATAGCGCTTCAGGCAACGGTTTCAGAAAAAATAAAGTATTTTTAGTCTGTTACTGGGATGTGTATAAAGCGTAAAAAGAGACATTACACGCGCTATGGCGTCTTTAAATTGAGCGTAAAACTAAGAGGCATAATTTCATTTTCCCTAACCCAATTTTTTGTTCGAAAATATCGAAATAAAAAATGCAGAAAGAGAGTCGGGGATGATAATCGGGAATGGCAACTGCTCTTTATTCAGTACGGTTAAGAAGCATTGAAGCGCCGACTCAACCTGTTGACACAGTTACCATTCGGGGCGGGATAAGGGATGGAAAGGTCAGGCAAAGACTGCCAGGTGCTCCAGCAAAATGGTGCAGCCGATGCCGATCAGCACTACGCCACCCATCACTTCGGCCCACTTACCCATCGCGGCACCCAGAAAACGGCCCAGCAGCATCCCTGTCGTGGCCATAATGGTGGTGGCGAGACCTATCAGTAAGGCGGTGGTGACGATGTTCACCTCCAGAAAAGCCAGCCCTACGCCGACAGCCATAGCATCCAGACTGGTGGCGATAGCGGTGGTGACCAGTAACCAAAAGCCGTGCCGTCTGGGCGCATTTACCGGTTCCTGCCCGTCTTTTTTCATCCCCTCAACTACCATACGCACGCCGAGCAGTATCAGCAGAGCAAAGGCAATCCAGTGATCCCAGCGCAGAACATACTGGCTGGCGGCCAGGCCAATCCCCCAGCCAATCACCGGAGTGATGGCTTCGACCACGCCAAAGATGATGCCAGTGCGCAGCGCTTCTCTCAGCGGCGGGCGATAAAGTGCCGCCCCTTTACCGATGGATGCTGCGAAGGCATCCATAGACATCCCAAATGCCAGAATGAGGAGTGCGTAGAAACTCATGTGCGTACCTTTCAATACCCGTCTGTGTCGAAACGGGTCAAATGCATCAAATATCAGAGAGTGTCATGCTGCCATGTATATATCATAAATGCAAAAAAATATCTTATAAATCAACTATATATAGTATTGGCTATGTTTTATTGCACTGGCTATGTTTGGTTTTATCGTTGCAGAATGAAGGCGTTGCGCTGGGCTGACGTGACGTAAGCTTGTGATGTCGTGCCGCTGCGTTTATGTGGATGTATTCGGGATGTGAATGTTCCTTTCTTGCCTCCCGGCAAAAAACGTTGAACAATGCATGCAAGGTGATGGCGTTCCACCTTACCCAACCGCTTCCCAGCGAAGCTGATGACGCCTGGTATGACTCTTTTAATGGAGGCATGTCGGGCGCTTATCTTTTTCCCTCCTGCATGCCTCGGACACTTTTATTGTTGTTGAGGAAAACATGCTGAAACCTCTCATTGCCGTCATTGTCGGTGGTTCGGCTGGCTGCGTGATCCGCTGGCTGCTCTCAGTGCGCCTGAATGCGCTCTTTCCGAATCTACCGCCTGGCACGTTGCTGGTGAACCTGACTGGCGGGTTTATTATTGGCGGGGCGCTGGCGTTCTTTACGCGACAGCCACATCTGGATCCGACCTGGCGATTACTGATTACCACCGGGCTGTGCGGGGGAATGACCACGTTTTCAACGTTTTCAGTGGAAATTTTTTCCCAGCTACAGATGGGCAATTATCTGTGGGCCATCACGTCGGTGATGGTGCATGTGTTTGGCTCATTGTTGATGACCGCACTGGGCTTCTTTGTCATCAACATGCTGTAAAAAAGCCCGCAGGTTTACGCCTGCGGGCCTTGTATGAATCACTATGGATTAACGCACCATGCAAGGACGTTTGTTGTCGAACGTCCAGCCGGGGATAAGGTACTGCATCCCCATTGCATCGTCGCGCGCGCCCAGACCGTGTTTCTGATACAGCTCGTGCGCCTTCATCACCTGATCCATATCCAGCTCCA
>OKVU01000013.1_pt1 | contig 147869 bp, 119 predicted proteins | sample 1606901 | NCBI WGS metagenome assembly OKVU01 (sample SAMN03281017, study PRJEB24777) | human gut metagenome | isolation source: fecal sample PR221 from 1 month old male Chinese infant, caesarean... | reverse complement strand
CTGAGGCAGCACCTGGCACGGCTGGGACGGAAGTCGCTGTCGTTCTCAAAATCGGTGGAGCTGCATGACAAAGTCATCGGGCATTATCTGAACATAAAACACTATCAATAAGTTGGAGTCATTACCGACCTGAGCAATGCTGAAACGAACAATAGCCGTTGGTATGACTGACCTGCGCGAGGTTAACCTGAAAAAGATGATCTTTCCGGCCAGAACAAGGCTAGACTGCGCCGTTATTGATTAACTCAGAATATGAAAGAGGGGCTGGAATGCCCCTTCTTTAATCTTATTTGCGACGCTAATCAGACGATGCATAAAACAGAGAAAATATAAAAGTAATGTATTTTATCATTCCGTCTGAATATAAAAAATGCGCTCATGACCGCCAAAAGGCGCAAGCTACTCTGGATCCGGCGGCGCAAACCACGCTGATTTAAAGTCGAACCAGCCGAGGGTATTCATGCGCAGGCCGCGCATACTGCGTTGCCCCTGAATGATCAGCCAGTGGTGGATAAGTGGCACTATTGCTTTACTGGCGACCAGTTGCTGGCACCAGTTCGCCAGATTTATCTCGCCATTGCGCCAGCGGGCTGCGTCGGCTTGCCAGTCGAGCGGAATACAGTGTTGCAGCAGGGGTACTTCGCACAAGTGCGCGAACAGAGAAAAATCCAGCGGCAGCGTAAAGTTGGCGCTGTTAAGCCATATGTCGCTTTCGATCTCACCTTTGTGCCATTGATCGTAGCTGATCTCTTTGATTTCCATCGTGACCTGATGACTCGCCAGAATCTGCTGCATGATCCTGGCAATCACCCGATGTTCAATATGATCCTGATAAAACGTCAGGGTGAGATGTTCCAGTCCGGCAGGTTTTTCGCAATGTGTTGGGCGGGCGTGGTGCCAGCGGGGGAGCAGCCCATAGGCCGGAAACCACAGTTGCTGGTACTGTTCCTCGGCGAAATAGACCAGATTGGTCGGCGAAAGCACATAGCTTATCCAGTCTCTGACTTGTTGATTCGCCCCGCGATGGGTTCGGCTGTCGAACAGTAAATAGTAACAACCTTCCTCCAGTCGGCTTTCAATCTCTTTTTCCTCGCCCTGTGGGCCTTTCAGCATCAGCCCTCCGGCTGGCTCGTCGGCAATTTCCGGCAGAACCCAGACGTTAACTTCATCGATTAATGCCCGGTAACCGAAGAAGTCATCGAATGCCTGAATTTTCAGTTGGTTGGTGCTGTTGCGAATCACCGCATACGGACCGGTGCCGATGGGATGGCTGGCAAAGTTACTGAGGGTTTCCCATTCGCGCGGCAGGATCATCGCCGGAACTTGTCCCAGCAGTAACGGCAACCAGCGATCCGGCTGCGTGAGGTGGATATCCAGCGTCCAGGGCGTCGGCGACACAATGTCAGCAATATGCGAATAGAGCGGCAGCGTATTGATTCGTTTTAAAGAGGCGATCACGTCGTCCATTTCCAGTTCACGACCATGATGAAAATGGACTCCTGGACGCAAAAAGAAACGCCAGTGAAGCGGTGATATTTGCTGCCAGTGGTGGGCGATGTCTGCTTCCAGTTCCCCATTTTCCTCATTTATGCGCGTTAGCGAACTGAAGATTTGCCGGGCGATATGGGTTTCGGAACGGCGCAATGCGCTGCCAGGTAGCAGATTACGCAACGGACGATAGTAGAGCACGCGCAGGATGTGCCGCCCCTGGCGGAAGCTACGGCCCAGATGAGAAACCAGCATTTGCCTCACAGTCGCTTTGTCGCCAACTAACTGCACTAGTTGGTCGATACGGTCCTGCTCCAGCAGGTCTTCCGCCCGCTGTTGCTGAAGCGCCAGCCCGGTATAGAGGAATGTCAGACGCGAGCGTTTACCACGCCCGACTTCCGCTTCCCACGTCAGCCAGCCGCGATCCTGCATGGTGTTGAGCAGGGTGCGCATATGACGACGCGAGCAGCTCAATAACGCTGCCAGTTCGTTGAGCGTTGTGTCCTGCGATTTACCCTCGCAGCATTGCCACAGGCGGATGAACTGTTGTTGCAGACGAGCAGATGGCATAAAAGGGGAACTCCTGCGCAAAAGACAGCAATTTTATTTTCCCTATATTAAGTCAATAATTCCTAACGATGAAGCAAGGAGGTGCCCCATGCGTCAGTTTTATCAGCACTATTTTACCGAGACAGCGAAGTTGTGCTGGTTGCGTTGGTTAAGCGTCCCACAACGATTAACCATGCTTGAAGAACTGATGCAGTGGGAGGGGAGTCATTCTGACTACTGATTTGCGGACATCATGTGTGACTGAGTATTGGTGTTAATCGCCACGCCAGCAGTGATTATCTGCTGGCTTTTTTCTTTTTGGCGATTGAGTACCGGACGGTGTACAAACTAACGCATAAACGCGGGTTGCTTCGCTTCATAAGCCGCAATGGCGTCGTCGTGCTGCAAGGTAAGCCCAATGCTGTCCAGACCGTTCATCATGCAGTGGCGGCGGAAGGCATCAATGGTAAAGCGATAGGTTTTCTCACCCGCTTTCACCTCTTGCGCTTCCAGGTCTACATCAAAATGAATCCCCGGATTGGCTTTCACCAGCGCAAACAGCTCATCCACTTCTGCGTCGCTTAATTTCACCGGCAGCAGCTGGTTGTTAAAGCTATTGCCGTAGAAGATGTCAGCAAAACTCGGTGCAATCACCACCTTAAAACCGTAGTCGGTCAATGCCCAGGGCGCGTGCTCACGCGAGGAGCCACAGCCGAAGTTTTCCCGCGCCAGCAAAATGGAAGCCCCCTGATACTGCGGGAAGTTCAGCACGAAGTCCGGGTTTGGCTGTTGGCCTTTTTCATCCAGAAAACGCCAGTCGTTAAACAGATGCGCGCCAAAACCCGTACGGGTCACTTTCTGCAAAAACTGTTTCGGGATGATTGCATCGGTATCGACATTGGCGGCATCCAGCGGAACCACCAGGCCTGTGTGTTTGATAAATTTCTCTGCCATGGTGTGCTCCTTATTTAATGTTGCGAATGTCGGCGAAATGGCCGGTCACAGCCGCGGCGGCAGCCATTGCCGGGCTGACCAGATGCGTGCGCCCGCCGCGCCCCTGACGGCCTTCAAAGTTACGGTTGCTGGTGGAGGCACAACGTTCGCCCGGATTCAGACGGTCGTTGTTCATCGCCAGACACATTGAGCAGCCAGGCAAGCGCCATTCAAAACCGGCTTCAATAAAGATTTTGTCCAGACCTTCCGCTTCCGCCTGGGCTTTTACCGGGCCAGAGCCGGGAACCACCAGTGCCTGCACGCCTGGCGCGACTTTTCGCCCTTTGGCGATCTCCGCTGCCGCGCGTAAATCTTCAATGCGCGAGTTGGTACAGGAACCGATAAACACTTTGTCGATAGCCACTTCGGTCAGCGGAATACCCGGTTTCAGCCCCATATAGGCCAGCGCTTTTTCTGCCGACGCACGTTCAACCGGATCGGCAAACGAAGCCGGATCGGGAATATTGTCGTTCACGGAAATCACCTGGCCTGGATTGGTGCCCCAAGTGACCTGCGGCGAAATCTCTTCTGCTTGCAGAGTGACAACGGTATCGAAAGTTGCGCCTTCGTCGGTTTGCAGGGTTTTCCAGTAGGCAACGGCGTCGTCGAAATCTTTGTCTTTCGGCGCATGCAGACGACCTTTGACATAGTTAAAGGTGGTTTCGTCCGGTGCAACCAGACCGGCTTTCGCGCCCATTTCGATTGCCATATTGCACAGGGTCATCCGACCTTCCATGCTTAAATCACGGATTGCTTCGCCGCAAAACTCCACCACATGCCCGGTGCCGCCTGCGCTGCCAGTTTTACCGATAATTGCCAACACGATATCTTTTGCGGTAATGCCCGGCGCGGCTTTGCCCTGGACTTCAATTTTCATGGTCTTCGCACGGCCCTGTTTCAGGGTTTGCGTTGCCAGTACGTGTTCAACTTCGGAAGTGCCGATACCAAAGGCCAGTGCGCCAAACGCGCCGTGGGTGGCGGTATGCGAGTCGCCGCAGACAATGGTCATCCCCGGCAAGGTGACGCCCTGTTCCGGCCCCATTACGTGGACGATCCCCTGATACGGGTGATTCAGGTCATACAGCTCGACACCAAATTCTTTGCAGTTTTTGATCAGCTCCTGCATCTGGATGCGCGCCATTTCACCGCAGGCATTAATGTCTTTAGTCTGGGTAGAGACGTTGTGATCCATGGTGGCGAAGGTTTTGCCCGGCTGACGTACCGGGCGACCGTGGGCGCGCAGACCATCGAACGCCTGCGGTGAGGTTACTTCATGCACCAGGTGGCGGTCGATATATAACAGTGGGGTTTCGTTTTCGGCTTCGTACACAACGTGAGCGTCGAACAATTTTTCGTATAACGTCTTAGCCATGATTACACCCCTTCTGCCACATAGCGGGCAATGATATCGCCCATTTCATCGGTACTAACGGCGGCAGCTCCACGGGCTAAATCCCCGGTGCGAATGCCTTCTTCTAATGCGCGGTTAATGGCGCGTTCAATGGCGGAAGCCGCATCATCGGCATCCAGGCTGTAACGCAGCAGCAGTGCCAGCGACAGAATTTGCGCAATCGGGTTGGCGATGTTTTTACCTGCGATATCTGGTGCCGAGCCGCCCGCCGGTTCATACAGTCCAAAACCTTGCTCGTTCAGGCTGGCGGAAGGCAACATCCCCATCGAGCCAGTGATCATTGCGCACTCGTCAGACAGAATGTCGCCAAACAGGTTGGAGCACAGCAGAACGTCAAACTGTGATGGATCTTTAATCAGCTGCATGGTGGCGTTGTCGATGTACATATGCGCCAGTTCGACATCCGGGTATTCCGTGGCGATCTCGTTGACGATTTCACGCCATAAAATAGAGGATTGCAGCACGTTAGCTTTGTCGATTGAGGTGACTTTGTGGCGACGCTTGCGAGCAGATTCAAACGCGATGCGGGCGATACGTTCAATCTCAAAACGGTGATACACCTCGGTATCAAACGCTTTTTCATATTGTCCGCTACCTTCGCGGCCTTTTGGCTGACCGAAATAGATGCCGCCGGTCAGTTCACGCACACACAGGATGTCGAAGCCGTTTGCGGCAATGTCTGCACGCAGCGGACAGAATGCTTCCAGCCCCTGATACAGTTTTGCCGGGCGCAGGTTGCTGAATAATTTGAAGTGCTTACGCAGAGGCAGCAGCGCGCCGCGTTCTGGTTGCTGGTCTGGTGGTAAATGTTCCCACTTCGGGCCGCCTACCGAGCCAAACAGCACGGCATCGGCTTGCTCGCAACCTTCAACCGTCGCAGGTGGCAGCGGCTGCCCGTGGTTATCAATGGCTGCGCCACCTACATCATAATGGCTGGTGGTGATGCGCATCGCAAAGCGGTTACGCACGGCATCCAGCACTTTCAGCGCCTGGGTCATTACTTCCGGACCAATTCCGTCTCCCGGCAATACGGCAATATGGTAATTCTTCGACATCACACTGTTTCCTTGTTGTTTTCGTTGTGTTGAGCTTTGCGTTGCAACTCTTTTTCGACTTCTGCGGCGCGCCAGATATTGTTCAGCACGTGCACCATGGCTTTGGCGGAGGACTCGACAATATCGGTGGCCAGGCCGACGCCGTGGAAGCGGCGACCGTTGTAATTTGCGACGATATCTACCTGACCCAGCGCATCTTTACCGTGACCTTTGGCGGTCAGGCTGTATTTCACCAGTTCGACGTTATAGTCAGTGATGCGGTTAATTGCCTGATAGACTGCATCGACCGGACCGTTACCGTTGGCGGCTTCTGCTTTGACTTCTTCGCCACAGGCCAGTTTGACGGCGGCGGTGGCGATATCGTTAGAGCCAGACTGCACGCTGAAGTAATCCAGACGGAAATGCTCCGGCTCTTCTTGCTGCTTACCGATGAAGGCCAGCGCCTCCAGATCGTAATCAAACACCTGACCTTTTTTGTCCGCCAGCTTCAGGAAGGCGTCGTACAAATTGTCTAAATTATATTCACTTTCTTTATACCCCATCTCATCCATGCGATGTTTCACCGCCGCACGCCCCGAACGAGAGGTCAGATTCAGCTGGATTTGGTTCAGACCAATAGATTCTGGTGTCATGATTTCGTAGTTTTCGCGGTTTTTCAGCACACCATCCTGGTGGATACCGGAGGAGTGTGCGAATGCGCCGCTGCCAACAATGGCTTTGTTTGCCGGGATCGGCATATTACAAATCTGGCTAACTAACTGGCTGGTGCGCCATATCTCCTGGTGATTAATGGCGGTGTGGACGTTGAGAATATCCTTACGAACTTTAATCGCCATGATGACTTCTTCCAGGGAACAGTTACCGGCACGCTCGCCGATCCCGTTCAATGCACCTTCCACCTGGCGTGCACCGGCATGTACCGCCGCCAGTGAGTTGCCGACCGCCAGGCCCAAATCGTCGTGGGTATGTACGGAAATAATGGCTTTGTCGATGTTAGGCACGCGTTCATACAGGCCGCTGATGATTCCGGCGAACTCAAACGGCATGGTGTAGCCCACGGTGTCCGGAATGTTGATGGTGGTGGCACCGGCATTAATCGCCGCTTCGACCACTCGCGCCAGATCGGCAATGGGTGTACGCCCGGCATCTTCGCAAGAAAATTCAACATCATCGGTGTAATTACGGGCGCGTTTCACCATATAGATAGCGCGTTCGATCACCTCGTCCAGCGTGCTGCGCAGCTTGGTGGCGATGTGCATTGGCGAAGTGGCAATAAAGGTATGAATACGGAAGGCTTCGGCGACTTTCAGGGATTCGGCCGCCACGTCGATATCTTTCTCCACGCAGCGAGCTAACGCGCATACACGGCTGTTTTTAACCTGGCGAGCGATGGTTTGCACTGATTCAAAATCACCCGGCGAAGAGACGGGGAACCCGACTTCCATCACGTCAACACCCATACGCTCAAGGGCCAGCGCAATTTGCAGTTTTTCTTTCACACTCAAGCTTGCCTGTAACGCCTGTTCACCGTCGCGCAATGTGGTATCGAAAATAATGACTTGCTGGCTCATGGTTTGGGTCCTTGTCTCTTTTAGAGCGCCTCGCTTCGGGCATAAAAAAACCCGCGCAATGGCGCGGGTTTTTTGTTTGACTGCGTGCTGGCTTAATGCTGGATGCCGCTCACTCGTCTACCGCGCAAAGAAGATGCGTTTAGTAGTAGTAGACCGATAAAGCGAACGATGTGAGTCATTAAATCAGCTCCAGATGAATGCGATATGCTTTTAGAGTTACTGGATACAAAAACGGATGTCAACCCTGACGCAATAAAAACGTCCCGCCAGCATGAGTTCTGCATCCGTAAAATTAGCTAATTGTGCTGCTGTGGTTAAAACAAGCGATATTAATTTCTGCTTAACTACCGACGCTTTTCATCGGTTGACATATTTCAGAATAAATTTTTGCATCTAATCCACGAGGAAAAAGGGGACAAAATGCACGCGTTGCAAAACCTATCCTGATGATTTGTATTGAATTATATGTTTTGCGGATTTTTTGATATTGATTTGGTGAATATTATTGATCAATTAATGTTAAGAATTAATGCATTAAACATATAAATAAATTATTAAAAAGCACATTTAATCCATTTTGTGGATGATTGAGTATTCGCGGTAGTTATGATTAGATTGTTTACGCAACAAGAACATTATGGATTATTATGCTGTGGTAAATGACGCTTTCCACGGCAATGGATTCTGTTTTTATAAGAACCCGTATCTTTATGTTTTCCTAATTTTACTCATTTTCCTTTTTCTTATTTTATATGCATGATAAATCATATTCTCGAGGATTATTTCTCTGCATTCCAATAAGGGAAAGGGAGTTAAGTGTGACAGTGGAGTTAAGTATGCCAGAGGTACAAACAGATCATCCAGAGACGGCGGAGTTCAGCAAGCCACAGCTACGCATGGTCGATCTCAACTTATTAACCGTTTTCGATGCCGTGATGCAGGAGCAAAACATTACCCGTGCTGCTCATGTTCTGGGAATGTCGCAACCTGCGGTCAGTAACGCTGTTGCACGCCTGAAGGTGATGTTTAATGACGAGCTTTTTGTTCGTTATGGCCGTGGTATTCAACCGACTGCTCGCGCATTTCAACTTTTTGGTTCAGTTCGTCAGGCATTGCAACTAGTACAAAATGAATTGCCTGGTTCAGGTTTTGAACCCGCGAGCAGTGAACGTGTATTTCATCTTTGTGTTTGCAGCCCGTTAGACAGTATTCTGACCTCGCAGATTTATAATCACATTGAGCAGATTGCGCCAAATATACATGTTATGTTCAAGTCTTCATTAAATCAGAACACTGAACATCAGCTGCGTTATCAGGAAACGGAGTTTGTGATTAGTTATGAAGACTTCCATCGTCCTGAATTTACCAGCGTGCCATTATTTAAAGATGAAATGGTGCTGGTAGCCAGCAAAAATCACCCAACAATTAAGGGCCCGTTACTGAAACATGATGTTTATAACGAACAACATGCGGCGGTTTCGCTCGATCGTTTCGCGTCATTTAGTCAACCTTGGTATGACACGGTAGATAAGCAAGCCAGTATCGCGTATCAGGGCATGGCAATGATGAGCGTACTTAGCGTGGTGTCGCAAACGCATTTGGTCGCTATTGCGCCGCGTTGGCTGGCTGAAGAGTTCGCTGAATCCTTAGAATTACAGGTATTACCGCTGCCGTTAAAACTAAATAGCAGAACTTGTTATCTCTCCTGGCATGAAGCTGCCGGGCGCGATAAAGGCCATCAGTGGATGGAAGAGCAATTAGTCTCAATTTGCAAACGCTAACTGAATGCAGAATAAGTCAGACATGAATGTCTGGTTTATTCTGCATTTTTTATTGAATGTAGAATTTTATTCTGAATATGTGGGCTCCTTATTTTAGGATTAATTAAAAAAATAGAGAAATTGCTGTAAGTGGTGGGATTTAGCCGATTTATTATCATTTTTATCCTTCGTAATGGAGGATTTTATCGTTTCTTTTCACCTTTCCTCCTGTTTATTCTTATTACCCGGCGTTTATGTCTCTGGCTGCCAATTGCTTAAGCAAGATCGGACGGTTAATGTGTTTTACACATTTTTTCCGTCAAACAGTGAGGCAGGCCATGGAGATGTTGTCTGGAGCCGAGATGGTCGTCCGATCGCTTATCGATCAGGGCGTTAAACAAGTATTCGGTTATCCCGGAGGCGCAGTCCTTGATATTTACGATGCATTGCATACCGTGGGTGGTATCGATCATGTTTTAGTTCGTCATGAGCAGGCGGCAGTGCATATGGCCGATGGCCTGGCGCGCGCGACCGGGGAAGTCGGCGTCGTGCTGGTAACGTCGGGTCCAGGGGCGACCAATGCGATTACTGGCATCGCCACCGCTTATATGGATTCCATTCCATTAGTTGTCCTTTCCGGGCAGGTAGCGACCTCGTTGATAGGTTACGATGCCTTTCAGGAGTGCGACATGGTGGGGATTTCGCGACCGGTGGTTAAACACAGTTTTCTGGTTAAGCAAACGGAAGACATTCCGCAGGTGCTGAAAAAGGCTTTCTGGCTGGCGGCAAGTGGTCGCCCAGGACCAGTGGTCGTTGATTTACCGAAAGATATTCTTAATCCGGCGAACAAATTACCCTATGTCTGGCCGGAGTCGGTCAGTATGCGTTCTTACAATCCCACTACTACCGGACATAAAGGGCAAATTAAGCGTGCTCTGCAAACGCTGGTAGCGGCAAAAAAACCGGTTGTCTACGTAGGCGGTGGGGCAATCACGGCGGGCTGCCATCAGCAGTTGAAAGAAACGGTGGAGGCGTTGAATCTGCCCGTTGTTTCCTCATTGATGGGGCTGGGGGCGTTTCCGGCAACGCATCGTCAGGCACTGGGCATGCTGGGAATGCACGGTACCTACGAAGCCAATATGACGATGCATAACGCGGATGTGATTTTCGCCGTCGGGGTACGATTTGATGACCGAACGACGAACAATCTGGCAAAGTACTGCCCAAATGCCACTGTTCTGCATATCGATATTGATCCTACTTCCATTTCTAAAACCGTGACTGCTGATATCCCGATTGTGGGGGATGCTCGCCAGGTCCTCGAACAAATGCTTGAACTCTTGTCGCAAGAATCCGCCCATCAACCACTGGATGAGATCCGCGACTGGTGGCAGCAAATTGAACAGTGGCGCGCTCGTCAGTGCCTGAAATATGACACTCATAGTGAAAAGATTAAACCGCAGGCGGTGATCGAGACTCTTTGGCGGTTGACGAAGGGAGACGCTTACGTGACGTCCGATGTCGGGCAGCACCAGATGTTTGCTGCACTTTATTATCCATTCGACAAACCGCGTCGCTGGATCAATTCCGGTGGCCTCGGCACGATGGGTTTTGGTTTACCTGCGGCACTGGGCGTCAAAATGGCGTTGCCAGAAGAAACCGTGGTTTGCGTCACTGGCGACGGCAGTATTCAGATGAACATCCAGGAACTGTCTACCGCGTTGCAATACGAGTTGCCCGTACTGGTGGTGAATCTCAATAACCGCTATCTGGGGATGGTGAAGCAGTGGCAGGACATGATCTATTCCGGCCGTCATTCACAATCTTATATGCAATCGCTACCCGATTTCGTCCGTCTGGCGGAAGCCTATGGGCATGTCGGGATCCAGATTTCTCATCCGCATGAGCTGGAAAGCAAACTTAGCGAGGCGCTGGAACAGGTGCGCAATAATCGCCTGGTGTTTGTTGATGTCACCGTCGATGGCAGTGAGCACGTCTACCCGATGCAGATTCGCGGGGGCGGAATGGATGAAATGTGGTTAAGCAAAACGGAGAGAACCTGATTATGCGCCGGATATTATCAGTCTTACTCGAAAATGAATCAGGCGCGTTATCCCGCGTGATTGGCCTTTTTTCCCAGCGTGGCTACAACATTGAAAGCCTGACCGTTGCGCCAACCGACGATCCGACATTATCGCGTATGACCATCCAGACCGTGGGCGATGAAAAAGTACTTGAGCAGATCGAAAAGCAATTACACAAGCTGGTCGATGTCTTGCGCGTGAGTGAGTTGGGGCAGGGCGCGCATGTTGAGAGGGAAATCATGCTGGTGAAAATTCAGGCCAGCGGTTACGGGCGTGACGAAGTTAAACGTAATACGGAAATATTCCGTGGGCAAATTATTGATGTCACACCCTCGCTTTATACCGTTCAATTAGCAGGCACCAGCGATAAGCTTGATGCATTTTTAGCATCGATTCGCGATGTGGCGAAAATTGTGGAAGTTGCTCGCTCTGGTGTGGTCGGACTTTCGCGCGGCGATAAAATAATGCGTTGAGAATGATCTCAATGCGCAATTTACAGCCCAACATGTCACGTTGGGCTTTTTTTGCGAATTCAGTGGGAACCTGGAATAAAAGCAGTTGCCGCAGTTAATTTTCTGCGCTTAGATGTTAATGAATTTAACCCATGCCAGTACAATGGGTATGGTTTTTACATTTTACTCAAGGGGCAATTGTGAAACTGGATGAAATCGCTCGGCTGGCGGGAGTGTCGCGGACCACTGCAAGCTATGTTATTAACGGCAAAGCGAAGCAATACCGTGTGAGCGACAAAACCGTTGAAAAAGTCATGGCAGTGGTGCGTGAGCACAATTACCACCCGAATGCCGTGGCTGCTGGGCTTCGTGCTGGACGCACACGTTCGATTGGTCTTGTGATCCCCGATCTGGAGAACACAAGTTACACCCGTATCGCTAATTATCTTGAACGTCAGGCACGGCAACGGGGTTATCAACTACTGATTGCTTGTTCCGAAGATCAGCCAGACAACGAAATGCGCTGTATTGAGCATCTTTTGCAACGTCAGGTTGATGCCATCATTGTTTCGACGTCGCTGCCGCCGGAGCATCCTTTTTATCAACGCTGGGCTAACGACCCATTCCCGATCGTCGCGCTGGACCGTGCCCTCGATCGCGAACACTTCACCAGCGTTGTGGGTGCCGACCAGGATGATGCAGAAATGCTGGCCGAAGAGTTACGCAAGTTTCCTGCCGAGACGGTGCTTTATCTTGGCGCGTTGCCGGAGCTTTCTGTCAGTTTCCTGCGCGAGCAGGGGTTCCGTACTGCCTGGAAAGATGATCCGCGCGAAGTGCATTTCCTTTATGCCAACAGCTATGAGCGGGAAACCGCTGCCCAGTTGTTCGAAAAATGGCTGGAAACGCATCCGATGCCGCAGGCGCTGTTCACCACCTCATTTGCGTTGTTGCAAGGCGTTATGGATGTCACGCTGCGCCGTGATGGCAAACTGCCTTCTGATTTGGCAATTGCGACCTTTGGCGACAACGAATTGCTCGACTTCTTACAGTGTCCGGTATTGGCAGTAGCCCAGCGTCATCGCGATGTCGCAGAGCGTGTGCTGGAGATTGTCCTGGCAAGCCTGGACGAACCGCGTAAGCCAAAACCTGGTTTAACGCGCATTAAACGTAATCTCTATCGCCGCGGTGTGCTCAGCCGTAGCTAAGCTGCGAACAAAAATACGCGCCAGGTGAATTTCACTCTGGCGCGTAGAGTACGGGACTGGACATCAATATCCTTAAAGTAAATAAGACTATTCCTGACTATTATTGATAAATGCTTTTAAACCCGCCCGTTAATTAACTCACCAACTGAAATTCACAATAATTAAGTGATATCGACAGCGCGTTTTTGCATTATTTTGTTACATGCAGAGATGAATTGCCGATTTAACAAGCACTTTTCTTTGCTTTTGCGCAAACCCGCTGGCATCAAGCGCTACACAGACGCAACAGGGACTGTTAACCGGGGAAGATATGTCCTAAAATGCCGCTCGCGTCGCAAACTGACACTTTATATTTGCTGTGGGAAATAGTGAGTCATTTTAAAACGGTGATGACGATGAGGTTTTTTTTCTTACAGCTATTCATAACGTTAATTTGCTTCGCACGTTGGACGTAAAATAAACAACGCTGATATTAGCCGTAAACATCGGGTTTTTTACCTCGGTATGCCTTGTGACTGGCTTGACAAGCTTTTCCTCCGCTCCGTAAACTCCTTTCAGTGGGAAATTGTGGGGCAAAGTGGGAATAAGGGGTGAGGCTGGCATGTTCCGGGGAGCAACGTTAGTCAATCTCGACAGCAAAGGGCGCTTATCAGTGCCTACCCGTTATCGGGAACAGCTGCTTGAGAACGCTGCCGGTCAAATGGTTTGCACCATTGACATTCATCACCCGTGCCTGCTGCTTTACCCCCTGCCTGAATGGGAAATTATCGAGCAAAAATTATCGCGTCTGTCGAGCATGAACCCGGTTGAGCGCCGTGTGCAGCGCCTACTGTTAGGTCATGCCAGCGAATGTCAGATGGATGGCGCAGGTCGATTGTTAATCGCGCCAGTACTGCGGCAACATGCCGGGCTGACAAAAGAAGTGATGCTGGTTGGACAGTTCAACAAGTTTGAGCTGTGGGATGAAACAACCTGGCATCAACAGGTCAAGGAAGATATCGACGCAGAGCAGTTGGCTACCGGAGACTTATCGGAGCGACTGCAGGACTTGTCTCTATAAAATGATGGAAAACTATAAACATACTACGGTGCTGTTGGATGAAGCCGTTAATGGCCTCAATATCCGTCCTGATGGCATCTACATTGATGGGACTTTTGGTCGCGGTGGTCACTCACGTCTGATCCTCTCGCAGCTTGGCGAAGAGGGGCGTTTGCTGGCGATCGATCGCGACCCGCAGGCTATCGCCGTTGCGAAGACTATTGATGATCCGCGCTTCTCCATCATCCACGGACCTTTCTCCGCGCTGGGCGAATACGTTGCCGAGCGCGATCTTATAGGCAAGATCGACGGCATTCTCCTCGATCTTGGCGTCTCTTCACCGCAACTTGATGATGCTGAGCGCGGCTTTTCCTTTATGCGCGATGGTCCGCTGGACATGCGTATGGACCCAACCCGTGGGCAGTCAGCCGCTGAATGGCTACAAACCGCAGAAGAAGCCGATATCGCCTGGGTATTGAAAACCTATGGTGAAGAGCGTTTTGCCAAACGCATTGCCCGCGCCATTGTCGAGCGTAACCGCGAACAGCCGATGACCCGCACTAAAGAACTGGCAGAAGTCGTGGCTGCTGCAACGCCGGTGAAAGATAAGTTTAAACATCCCGCGACCCGTACCTTCCAGGCGGTGCGCATTTGGGTAAACAGTGAACTGGAGGAGATAGAGCAGGCGCTAAAAAGCTCGCTCAACGTGCTGGCCCCGGGTGGGCGGCTTTCGATCATCAGCTTCCACTCGCTGGAAGACCGTATTGTGAAACGTTTTATGCGTGAAAACAGCCGCGGTCCGCAAGTTCCGGCAGGGTTACCGATGACTGAAGAGCAGCTCAAAAAACTGGGTGGCCGTCAGCTGCGAGCACTAGGCAAATTAATGCCGGGCGAAGAAGAGGTGGCTGAGAACCCTCGTGCCCGTAGTTCAGTTCTGCGTATTGCAGAGAGGACGAACGCATGATCAGCAGAGTGACAGAAGCTCTAAGCAAAGTTAAAGGATCGATGGGAAGCCACGAGCGCCATGCATTGCCTGGTGTTATCGGTGACGATCTTTTGCGATTTGGGAAGCTGCCACTCTGCCTGTTCATTTGCATTATTTTGACGGCGGTAACCGTGGTAACCACGGCGCACCATACCCGTTTACTGACCGCTCAGCGCGAACAACTGGTGCTGGAGCGAGATGCTTTAGACATTGAATGGCGCAACCTGATCCTTGAAGAGAATGCGCTCGGCGACCATAGCCGGGTGGAAAGGATCGCCACGGAAAAGCTGCAAATGCAGCATGTTGATCCGTCACAAGAAAATATCGTAGTGCAAAAATAAGGATAAACGCGACGCATGAAAGCAGCGGCGAAAACGCAGAAACCAAAACGTCAGGAAGAACATGCCAACTTTATCAGTTGGCGTTTTGCGTTGTTATGCGGCTGTATTCTCCTGGCGCTGGCTTTTCTGCTCGGACGCGTAGCGTGGTTACAAGTTATCTCCCCGGATATGCTGGTGAAAGAGGGCGACATGCGTTCTCTTCGCGTTCAGCAAGTTTCCACCTCCCGCGGCATGATTACTGACCGTTCTGGTCGCCCGTTAGCGGTGAGCGTGCCGGTAAAAGCGATTTGGGCTGACCCGAAAGAAGTGCATGACGCTGGCGGTATCAGCGTCGGTGACCGCTGGAAGGCGCTGGCTAATGCGCTCAATATTCCGCTGGATCAGCTTTCAGCCCGCATTAACGCCAACCCGAAAGGGCGCTTTATTTATCTGGCGCGTCAGGTAAACCCTGACATGGCGGACTACATCAAAAAACTGAAACTGCCGGGGATTCATCTGCGTGAAGAATCTCGACGTTATTATCCATCCGGCGAAGTGACTGCTCACCTCATCGGCTTTACTAACGTCGATAGTCAGGGGATTGAGGGCGTCGAGAAGAGTTTCGATAAATGGCTTACCGGGCAGCCGGGTGAGCGCATTGTGCGTAAAGACCGCTATGGTCGCGTAATTGAAGATATTTCTTCTACTGACAGCCAGGCAGCGCACAACCTGGCGCTGAGTATTGATGAACGCCTGCAGGCGCTGGTTTATCGCGAACTGAACAACGCGGTGGCCTTTAACAAGGCTGAATCTGGTAGCGCCGTGCTGGTGGATGTCAACACCGGTGAAGTGCTGGCGATGGCTAACAGCCCATCATACAACCCTAACAATCTGAGTGGCACGCCGAAAGAGGCGATGCGTAACCGTACCATCACCGACGTGTTTGAACCGGGCTCAACGGTTAAACCGATGGTGGTGATGACTGCGTTGCAACGTGGCGTGGTGCGGGAAAACTCGGTACTCAATACCGTTCCTTATCGAATTAACGGCCACGAAATCAAAGACGTGGCACGCTACAGCGAATTAACCCTGACCGGGGTATTACAGAAGTCGAGTAACGTCGGTGTTTCCAAGCTGGCGTTAGCGATGCCGTCCTCAGCGTTAGTAGATACTTACTCACGTTTTGGACTGGGAAAAGCGACCAATTTGGGGTTGGTCGGAGAACGCAGTGGCTTATATCCTCAAAAACAACGGTGGTCTGACATAGAGAGGGCCACCTTCTCTTTCGGCTACGGGCTAATGGTAACACCGTTACAGTTAGCGCGAGTCTACGCAACTATCGGCAGCTACGGCATTTATCGCCCGCTGTCGATTACCAAAGTTGACCCCCCGGTTCCCGGTGAACGTGTCTTCCCGGAATCCATTGTCCGCACTGTGGTGCATATGATGGAAAGCGTGGCGCTACCGGGCGGCGGCGGCGTGAAGGCGGCGATTAAAGGCTATCGTATCGCCATTAAAACCGGTACCGCGAAAAAGGTCGGGCCGGACGGTCGCTACATCAATAAATATATTGCTTATACCGCAGGCGTTGCGCCTGCGAGTCAGCCGCGCTTCGCGCTGGTTGTTGTTATCAACGATCCGCAGGCGGGTAAATACTACGGCGGCGCCGTTTCCGCGCCGGTCTTTGGTGCCATCATGGGCGGCGTATTGCGTACCATGAACATCGAGCCGGATGCGCTGACAACGGGCGATAAAAATGAATTTGTGATTAATCAAGGCGAGGGGACAGGTGGCAGATCGTAATTTGCGCGACCTTCTTGCTCCGTGGGTGCCAGACGCACCTTCGCGAGCACTGCGAGAGATGACACTCGACAGCCGTGTGGCTGCGGCGGGCGATCTCTTTGTAGCTGTAGTAGGTCATCAGGCGGACGGGCGTCGATATATCCCGCAGGCGATAGCGCAAGGTGTGGCTGCCATTATTGCAGAGGCGAAAGGTGAGGCGACCGACGGTGAAATCCGTGAAATGCACGGCGTACCGGTCATCTATCTCAGCCAGCTCAACGAGCGTTTATCTGCACTGGCGGGCCGCTTTTACCATGAACCCTCTGACAATTTACGTCTTGTAGGCGTAACGGGCACCAACGGCAAAACCACGACGACCCAGCTGCTGGCGCAGTGGAGCCAACTGCTTGGCGAAACCAGCGCGGTAATGGGCACCGTTGGTAACGGTCTGCTGGGGAAAGTGATCCCGACAGAAAATACCACCGGTTCGGCAGTCGATGTTCAGCATGAGCTGGCGGGGCTGGTGGATCAGGGCGCGACTTTTTGCGCAATGGAAGTTTCCTCCCACGGGCTGGTACAGCACCGTGTGGCGGCATTGAAATTTGCGGCGTCGGTCTTTACCAACTTAAGCCGCGATCACCTTGATTATCATGGTGATATGGAACACTACGAAGCCGCGAAATGGCTGCTTTATTCTGAGCATCATTGCGGTCAGGCGATTATTAACGCCGACGATGAAGTGGGCCGCCGCTGGCTGGCAAAACTGCCGGACGCGGTTGCGGTATCAATGGAAGAGCATATCAATCCGAACTGTCACGGACGCTGGTTAAAAGCGATCGACGTGAACTATCACGACAGCGGTGCGACGATTCGCTTTAGCTCAAGTTGGGGCGATGGCGAAATTGAAAGCCATCTGATGGGCGCTTTTAACGTCAGCAACCTGCTGCTCGCGCTGGCGACACTGCTGGCACTCGGCTATCCATTGGCTGATCTGTTGAAAACCGCCGCGCGTCTGCAACCGGTTTGCGGACGTATGGAAGTGTTCACTGCGCCAGGCAAACCGACGGTGGTGGTGGATTACGCGCATACGCCGGATGCACTGGAAAAAGCCTTACAGGCGGCGCGCCTGCACTGTGCGGGCAAGCTGTGGTGCGTCTTTGGCTGTGGTGGCGATCGCGATAAAGGTAAGCGTCCACTGATGGGCGCAATTGCCGAAGAGTTTGCTGACGTGGCGGTGGTGACGGACGATAACCCGCGTACCGAAGAACCGCGTGCCATCATCAACGATATTCTGGCGGGAATGTTAGATGCCGGACATGCCAAAGTGATGGAAGGCCGTGCTGAAGCGGTGACTTGCGCCGTTATGCAGGCTAAAGAGAACGATGTGGTGCTGGTCGCGGGCAAAGGCCATGAAGATTACCAGATTGTTGGCAATCAGCGTCTGGACTACTCCGATCGCGTCACGGTGGCGCGTCTGCTGGGGGTGATTGCATGATTAGCGTAACCCTTAGCCAACTTACCGACATTCTCAACGGTGAACTGCAAGGTGCAGATATCACCCTTGATGCTGTAACCACTGATACCCGAAAACTGACGCCGGGCTGCCTGTTTGTTGCCCTGAAAGGCGAACGTTTCGATGCTCATGATTTTGCCGACCAGGCGAAAGCTGGCGGCGCAGGCGCACTACTGGTTAGCCGTCCGCTGGATATCGACCTGCCGCAGTTAATCGTCAAGGATACGCGTCTGGCGTTTGGTGAACTGGCTGCATGGGTTCGCCAGCAAGTTCCGGCGCGCGTGGTTGCTCTGACAGGTTCCTCCGGCAAAACCTCTGTTAAAGAGATGACGGCGGCGATTTTAAGCCAGTGCGGCAACACGCTTTATACGGCAGGCAATCTCAACAACGACATCGGTGTACCGATGACGCTGTTGCGCTTAACGCCGGAATACGATTACGCAGTTATTGAACTTGGCGCGAACCATCAGGGCGAAATAGCCTGGACTGTGAGTCTGACTCGCCCGGAAGCGGCGCTGGTCAACAACCTGGCAGCGGCACATCTGGAAGGTTTTGGCTCGCTTGCGGGGGTCGCGAAAGCGAAAGGTGAAATCTTTAGCGGCCTGCCGGAAAACGGTATCGCCATTATGAACGCCGACAACAACGACTGGCTGAACTGGCAGAGCGTAATTGGCTCACGCAAAGTGTGGCGTTTCTCACCTAATGCCGCCAACAGCGATTTCACCGCCACCAATATCCATGTGACTTCGCACGGTACGGAATTTACCCTGCAAACCCCAACCGGTAGCGTGGATGTTCTGCTGCCGTTGCCGGGGCGTCACAATATTGCGAATGCGCTGGCAGCCGCTGCGCTCTCCATGTCCGTGGGCGCAACGCTTGATGCTATCAAAGCGGGGCTGGCAAATCTGAAAGCTGTTCCAGGCCGTCTGTTCCCCATTCAACTGGCAGAAAACCAGTTGCTGCTCGACGACTCCTACAACGCCAATGTCGGTTCAATGACCGCAGCAGTCCAGGTACTGGCTGAAATGCCGGGCTACCGCGTGCTGGTGGTGGGCGATATGGCGGAACTGGGCGCTGAAAGCGAAGCCTGCCATGTACAGGTGGGCGAGGCGGCAAAAGCTGCTGGTATTGACCGCGTGTTAAGCGTGGGTAAACAAAGCCATGCTATCAGCACCGCCAGCGGCGTTGGCGAACATTTTGCTGATAAAACTGCGTTAATTACGCGTCTTAAATCACTGATTGCTGAGCAACAGGTAATTACGATTTTAGTTAAGGGTTCACGTAGTGCCGCCATGGAAGAGGTAGTACGCGCTTTACAGGAGAATGGGACATGTTAGTTTGGCTGGCCGAACATTTGGTCAAATATTATTCCGGCTTTAACGTCTTTTCCTATCTGACGTTTCGCGCCATCGTCAGCCTGCTGACCGCGCTGTTCATCTCATTGTGGATGGGCCCGCGTATGATTGCTCATTTGCAAAAACTTTCCTTTGGTCAGGTGGTGCGTAACGACGGTCCTGAATCACACTTCAGCAAGCGCGGTACGCCGACCATGGGCGGGATTATGATCCTGACGGCGATTGTGATCTCCGTACTGCTGTGGGCTTACCCGTCCAATCCGTACGTCTGGTGCGTGTTGGTGGTGCTGGTAGGTTACGGTGTTATTGGCTTTGTTGATGATTATCGCAAAGTAGTGCGTAAAGACACCAAAGGGTTGATCGCTCGTTGGAAGTATTTCTGGATGTCGGTCATTGCGCTGGGTGTCGCCTTCGCGCTGTACCTTGTTGGCAAAGACACGCCCGCAACGCAGCTGGTGGTCCCATTCTTTAAAGATGTGATGCCGCAACTGGGGCTGTTCTACATTCTGCTGGCTTACTTCGTCATTGTGGGTACTGGCAACGCGGTAAACCTGACCGATGGTCTTGACGGTCTGGCAATTATGCCGACCGTATTTGTCGCCGGTGGTTTTGCGCTGGTGGCGTGGGCGACCGGCAACATGAACTTTGCCAGCTATTTACACATACCGTATCTGCGACACGCCGGGGAACTGGTTATTGTCTGTACCGCGATAGTCGGGGCAGGACTGGGCTTCCTGTGGTTTAACACCTATCCGGCGCAGGTCTTTATGGGCGATGTAGGTTCGCTGGCGTTAGGTGGTGCGTTAGGCATTATCGCCGTACTGCTACGTCAGGAATTCCTGCTGGTGATTATGGGGGGCGTGTTCGTGGTAGAAACGCTTTCTGTCATCCTGCAGGTCGGCTCCTTTAAACTGCGCGGACAACGTATTTTCCGCATGGCACCGATTCATCACCACTATGAACTGAAAGGCTGGCCGGAACCGCGCGTCATTGTGCGTTTCTGGATTATTTCGCTGATGCTGGTCCTGATTGGTCTGGCAACGCTGAAGGTACGTTAATCATGGCTGATTACCAGGGTAAAAATGTTGTCATTATCGGCCTGGGCCTCACCGGGCTTTCCTGCGTGGACTTTTTCCTCGCTCGCGGTGTGACGCCGCGCGTTATGGATACGCGTATGACACCGCCTGGCCTGGATAAATTACCCGAAGCCGTAGAACTCCACACGGGCAGTCTGAATGATGAATGGCTGATGGCGGCAGATCTGATTGTCGCCAGTCCCGGTATTGCACTGGCGCATCCATCCTTAAGCGCTGCCGCTGATGCCGGAATCGAAATCGTTGGCGATATCGAGCTGTTCTGTCGCGAAGCACAAGCACCGATTGTGGCGATTACCGGTTCTAACGGCAAAAGCACGGTCACCACGCTAGTGGGTGAAATGGCGAAAGCGGCGGGGGTTAACGTTGGTGTGGGTGGCAATATTGGCCTGCCTGCGTTGATGCTACTGGATGATGAGTGTGAACTGTACGTGCTGGAACTGTCGAGCTTCCAGCTGGAAACCACCTCCAGCTTACAGGCGGTAGCAGCGACCATTCTGAACGTGACTGAAGATCATATGGATCGCTATCCGTTTGGTTTACAACAGTATCGTGCAGCAAAACTGCGCATTTACGAAAACGCGAAAGTTTGCGTGGTTAATGCTGATGATGCCTTAACAATGCCGATTCGCGGTGCGGATGAACGCTGCGTCAGCTTTGGCGTCAACATGGGTGACTATCACCTGAATCATCAGCAGGGCGAAACCTGGCTGCGGGTGAAAGGCGAGAAAGTGCTGAACGTGAAAGAAATGAAACTTTCCGGGCAGCATAACTACACCAATGCGCTCGCAGCACTGGCACTGGCAGACGCAGCTGGTTTGCCGCGCGCCAGCAGCCTGAAAGCATTAACCACATTCACTGGTCTGCCGCATCGCTTTGAAGTTGTGCTGGAGCATAACGGCGTACGTTGGATTAACGATTCAAAAGCGACCAACGTCGGCAGTACGGAAGCGGCGCTGAATGGACTGCACGTAGACGGCACGCTGCATTTGTTGCTGGGTGGCGATGGTAAATCGGCGGACTTTAGCCCACTGGCGCGTTACCTGAATGGCGATAACGTACGTCTGTATTGTTTCGGTCGTGACGGCGCGCAGCTGGCGGCGCTACGCCCGGAAGTGGCAGAACAAACCGAAACTATGGAACAGGCGATGCGCTTGCTGGCTCCGCGTGTTCAGCCAGGCGATATGGTTCTGCTCTCCCCGGCCTGTGCCAGCCTTGATCAGTTCAAGAACTTTGAACAACGAGGCAATGAGTTTGCCCGTCTGGCGAAGGAGTTAGGTTGATGCGTTTATCTCTCCCTCGCCTGAAAATGCCGCGCCTGCCAGGATTCAGTATCCTGGTCTGGATCTCCACGGCGCTAAAGGGCTGGGTGATGGGCTCGCGGGAAAAAGATACCGACAGCCTGATCATGTACGATCGCACCTTACTGTGGCTGACCTTCGGCCTCGCGGCGATTGGCTTTATCATGGTGACCTCGGCGTCAATGCCCATAGGGCAACGCTTAACCAACGATCCGTTCTTCTTCGCGAAGCGTGATGGCGTCTATCTGATTTTGGCGTTTATTCTGGCGATCATTACGCTGCGTCTGCCGATGGAGTTCTGGCAACGCTACAGTGCCACGATGCTGCTCGGATCTATCATCCTGCTGATGATCGTCCTGGTAGTGGGTAGCTCGGTTAAAGGGGCATCGCGTTGGATCGATCTCGGTTTGCTGCGTATCCAGCCTGCGGAGCTGACAAAACTGTCGCTGTTTTGCTATATCGCCAACTATCTGGTGCGTAAAGGCGACGAAGTACGTAATAACCTGCGCGGCTTCCTGAAGCCGATGGGCGTGATTCTGGTGTTGGCAGTGTTACTGCTGGCACAGCCAGACCTTGGTACGGTGGTGGTGTTGTTTGTGACTACGCTGGCGATGTTGTTCCTGGCGGGAGCGAAATTGTGGCAGTTCATTGCCATTATCGGTATGGGCATTTCAGCGGTTGTGTTGCTGATCCTCGCCGAACCGTACCGTATCCGCCGTGTTACTGCATTCTGGAACCCGTGGGAAGATCCCTTTGGCAGCGGCTATCAGTTAACGCAATCGCTGATGGCGTTTGGTCGCGGCGAACTGTGGGGACAAGGTTTAGGTAACTCGGTACAAAAACTGGAGTATCTGCCGGAAGCGCACACTGACTTTATTTTCGCCATTATCGGCGAAGAACTGGGGTATGTCGGTGTGGTGCTGGCACTTTTAATGGTATTCTTCGTCGCTTTTCGCGCGATGTCGATTGGCCGTAAAGCATTAGAAATTGACCACCGTTTTTCCGGTTTTCTCGCCTGTTCTATTGGCATCTGGTTTAGCTTCCAGGCGCTGGTTAACGTAGGCGCGGCGGCGGGGATGTTACCGACCAAAGGTCTGACATTGCCGCTGATCAGTTACGGTGGTTCGAGCTTACTGATTATGTCGACAGCCATCATGATGCTGTTGCGTATTGATTATGAAACGCGTCTGGAGAAAGCGCAGGCGTTTGTACGAGGTTCACGATGAGTGGTCAAGGAAAGCGATTAATGGTGATGGCAGGCGGAACCGGTGGACATGTATTCCCGGGACTGGCGGTTGCGCACCATCTAATGGCTCAGGGTTGGCAAGTTCGCTGGCTGGGGACTGCCGACCGTATGGAAGCGGACTTAGTGCCAAAACATGGCATCGAAATTGATTTCATTCGTATCTCTGGTCTGCGTGGAAAAGGTATAAAAGCACTGATAGCTGCGCCGCTGCGTATCTTCAATGCCTGGCGTCAGGCGCGGGCGATTATGAAAGCGTACAAACCTGACGTGGTGCTCGGTATGGGCGGCTACGTATCAGGTCCTGGTGGTCTGGCCGCGTGGTCGTTAGGCATTCCGGTTGTACTTCATGAACAAAACGGTATTGCGGGCTTAACCAATAAATGGCTGGCGAAGATTGCCACCAAAGTGATGCAGGCGTTTCCAGGTGCTTTCCCCAATGCGGAAGTGGTGGGTAACCCGGTGCGTACCGATGTGTTGGCGCTACCGTTGCCGCAGCAACGTTTGGCTGGACGTGAAGGTCCGGTTCGTGTGCTGGTAGTGGGTGGTTCCCAGGGCGCACGCATTCTTAACCAGACAATGCCGCAGGTTGCTGCGAAACTGGGTGATTCAGTCACTATCTGGCATCAGAGCGGCAAAGGTTCGCAACAATCCGTTGAACAGGCGTATGCCGAAGCGGGGCAACCGCAGCATAAAGTGACTGAATTTATTGATGATATGGCGGCGGCGTATGCGTGGGCGGATGTCGTCGTTTGCCGCTCCGGTGCTTTAACGGTGAGTGAAATCGCCGCGGCAGGACTACCGGCGTTGTTTGTGCCGTTTCAACATAAAGACCGCCAGCAATACTGGAATGCGCTACCGCTGGAAAAAGCGGGCGCAGCCAAAATTATCGAGCAGCCACAGCTTAGCGTGGATGCTGTCGCCAACACCCTGGCCGGGTGGTCGCGAGAAACCTTATTAACCATGGCAGAACGCGCCCGCGCTGCATCCATTCCGGATGCCACCGAGCGAGTGGCAAATGAAGTGAGCCGGGCTGCCCGGGCGTAATTGTAGCGATGCCTTTTGCATCGTATGAATTTAAGAAGTTAATGGCGTAAAGAATGAATACACAACAATTGGCAAAACTGCGTTCCATCGTGCCCGAAATGCGTCGCGTTCGGCACATACATTTTGTCGGCATCGGTGGTGCCGGTATGGGTGGTATTGCCGAAGTTCTGGCCAATGAAGGTTATCAGATCAGTGGTTCCGATTTAGCGCCAAATCCGGTCACGCAGCAGTTAATGAATCTGGGAGCGACGATTTATTTCAACCATCGCCCGGAAAACGTACGTGATGCCAGCGTGGTCGTTGTTTCCAGCGCGATTTCTGCCGATAACCCGGAAATTGTCGCAGCTCATGAAGCGCGTATTCCGGTGATCCGTCGTGCTGAAATGCTGGCTGAGTTAATGCGTTTTCGTCATGGCATCGCCATTGCCGGAACACACGGCAAAACGACAACCACCGCGATGGTTTCCAGCATCTACGCAGAAGCGGGGCTCGACCCAACCTTCGTTAACGGCGGGCTGGTAAAAGCGGCGGGGGTTCATGCGCGTTTGGGGCATGGTCGGTACCTGATTGCCGAAGCAGATGAGAGTGATGCATCGTTCCTGCATCTGCAACCGATGGTGGCGATTGTCACCAATATCGAAGCCGACCACATGGATACCTACCAGGGCGACTTTGAGAATTTAAAACAGACTTTTATTAATTTTCTGCACAACCTGCCGTTTTACGGTCGTGCGGTGATGTGTGTTGATGATCCGGTGATCCGCGAATTGTTACCGCGTGTGGGACGTCAGACCACGACTTACGGCTTCAGCGAAGATGCCGACGTGCGTGTAGAAGATTATCAGCAGATTGGCCCGCAGGGGCACTTTACGCTGCTGCGCCAGGACAAAGAGCCGATGCGCGTCACCCTGAATGCGCCAGGTCGTCATAACGCGCTGAACGCCGCAGCTGCGGTTGCGGTTGCTACGGAAGAGGGAATTGACGACGAGGCTATTTTGCGTGCGCTGGAGAGCTTCCAGGGGACGGGGCGCCGTTTCGATTTCCTCGGTGAATTCCCGCTGGAGCCAGTGAATGGTAAAAGCGGTACGGCGATGCTGGTCGATGACTACGGCCACCACCCGACGGAAGTGGACGCCACTATTAAAGCAGCGCGTGCAGGCTGGCCGGATAAAAACCTGGTAATGCTGTTTCAGCCGCACCGTTTTACCCGTACGCGCGACCTGTATGATGATTTCGCCAATGTGCTGACGCAGGTTGATACCCTGTTGATGCTGGAAGTGTATCCGGCTGGCGAAGCGCCAATTCCGGGAGCGGACAGCCGTTCGCTGTGTCGCACAATTCGTGGACGTGGGAAAATAGATCCCATTCTGGTGCCGGATCCGGCGCAGGTAGCCGAGATGCTGGCACCGGTATTAACCGGTAACGACCTGATTCTCGTTCAGGGGGCTGGTAATATCGGAAAAATTGCCCGTTCTTTAGCTGAAATCAAACTGAAGCCGCAAACTCCGGAGGAAGAACAACATGACTGATAAAATCGCGGTCCTGTTGGGCGGGACCTCCGCTGAGCGGGAAGTTTCTCTGAATTCTGGCGCAGCGGTGTTAGCCGGGCTGCGTGAAGGTGGTATTGACGCGTATCCTGTCGACCCGAAAGAAGTCGACGTGACGCAACTGAAGTCGATGGGCTTTCAGAAAGTGTTTATCGCGCTACACGGTCGCGGCGGTGAAGATGGCACGCTGCAGGGCATGCTCGAGCTGATGGGCTTGCCTTATACCGGCAGCGGAGTGATGGCATCTGCGCTTTCAATGGATAAACTACGCAGCAAACTTCTGTGGCAAGGTGCCGGTTTACCGGTCGCGCCGTGGGTAGCGTTAACCCGCGCAGAGTTTGAAAAAGGCCTGAGCGATAAGCAGTTAGCAGAAATTTCTGCTCTGGGTTTGCCGGTTATCGTTAAGCCGAGCCGCGAAGGTTCCAGTGTGGGAATGTCAAAAGTAGTAGCAGAAAATGCTCTACAAGATGCATTAAGATTGGCATTTCAGCACGATGAAGAAGTATTGATTGAAAAATGGCTAAGTGGGCCGGAGTTCACGGTTGCGATACTCGGTGAAGAAATTTTACCGTCAATACGTATTCAACCGTCCGGAACCTTCTATGATTATGAGGCGAAGTATCTCTCTGATGAGACACAGTATTTCTGCCCCGCAGGTCTGGAAGCGTCACAAGAGGCCAATTTGCAGGCATTAGTGCTGAAAGCATGGACGACGTTAGGTTGCAAAGGATGGGGACGTATTGACGTTATGCTGGACAGCGATGGACAGTTTTATCTGCTGGAAGCCAATACCTCACCGGGTATGACCAGCCACAGCCTGGTGCCGATGGCGGCACGTCAGGCAGGTATGAGCTTCTCGCAGTTGGTAGTACGAATTCTGGAACTGGCGGACTAATATGTCGCAGGCTGCTCTGAACACGCGAAATAGCGAAGAAGAGGTTTCTTCTCGCCGCAATAATGGAACGCGTCTGGCGGGGATCCTTTTCCTGCTGACCGTTTTAACGACAGTGTTGGTGAGCGGCTGGGTCGTGTTGGGCTGGATGGAAGATGCGCAACGCCTGCCGCTCTCAAAGCTGGTGTTGACCGGTGAACGGCATTACACGCGTAATGACGATATCCGGCAGTCGATCCTGGCATTGGGTGAGCCAGGTACCTTTATGACCCAGGATGTCAACATCATCCAGACGCAAATAGAACAACGCCTGCCGTGGATTAAGCAGGTGAGCGTCAGAAAGCAGTGGCCTGATGAATTGAAGATTCATCTGGTTGAATATGTGCCGATTGCGCGGTGGAATGATCAACATATGGTAGACGCGGAAGGAAACACCTTCAGCGTGCCGCCAGATCGCACCAGCAAGCAGGTGCTTCCAATGCTGTATGGCCCGGAAGGCAGCGCCAATGAAGTGTTGCAGGGCTATCGCGAAATGGGGCAGATGCTGGCAAAGGACAGATTTACTCTGAAGGAAGCGGCGATGACCGCGCGGCGTTCCTGGCAGTTGACGCTGAATAACGATATTAAGCTCAATCTTGGCCGGGGCGATACGATGAAACGTTTGGCTCGCTTTGTAGAACTTTATCCGGTTTTACAGCAGCAGGCGCAAACCGATGGCAAACGGATTAGCTACGTTGATTTGCGTTATGACTCTGGAGCGGCAGTAGGCTGGGCGCCCTTGCCGCCAGAGGAATCTACTCAGCAACAAAATCAGGCACAGGCAGAACAACAATGATCAAGGCGACGGACAGAAAACTGGTAGTAGGACTGGAGATTGGTACCGCGAAGGTTGCCGCTTTAGTAGGGGAAGTTCTGCCCGACGGTATGGTCAATATCATTGGCGTGGGCAGCTGCCCGTCGCGTGGTATGGATAAAGGCGGGGTGAACGACCTCGAATCCGTGGTCAAGTGCGTACAACGCGCCATTGACCAGGCAGAATTGATGGCAGATTGTCAGATCTCTTCGGTATATCTGGCGCTTTCTGGTAAGCACATCAGCTGCCAGAATGAAATTGGTATGGTGCCTATTTCTGAAGAAGAAGTGACGCAAGAAGATGTGGAAAACGTCGTCCATACCGCGAAATCGGTGCGTGTGCGCGATGAGCATCGTGTGCTGCATGTGATCCCGCAAGAGTATGCGATTGACTATCAGGAAGGGATCAAGAATCCGGTAGGACTTTCGGGCGTGCGGATGCAGGCAAAAGTGCACCTGATCACATGCCACAACGATATGGCGAAAAACATCGTCAAAGCGGTTGAACGTTGTGGGCTGAAAGTTGACCAACTGATATTTGCCGGTCTGGCATCAAGTTATTCGGTATTGACGGAAGATGAACGTGAACTGGGTGTCTGCGTCGTCGATATCGGTGGTGGTACAATGGATATCGCCGTTTATACCGGTGGGGCATTGCGCCACACTAAGGTAATTCCTTATGCTGGCAATGTCGTGACCAGTGATATCGCTTACGCCTTTGGCACGCCGCCAAGCGACGCCGAAGCGATTAAAGTTCGCCACGGTTGTGCGCTGGGTTCCATCGTTGGAAAAGATGAGAGCGTGGAAGTGCCGAGCGTAGGCGGTCGTCCGCCGCGGAGTCTGCAACGTCAGACCCTGGCAGAGGTGATCGAGCCGCGCTATACCGAGTTGCTCAACCTGGTCAACGAAGAGATATTGCAGTTGCAGGAAAAGCTTCGCCAACAAGGGGTTAAACATCACCTGGCGGCAGGCATTGTATTAACTGGTGGCGCAGCGCAGATCGAAGGTCTTGCAGCCTGTGCTCAGCGCGTGTTTCATACGCAAGTGCGTATCGGCGCGCCGCTGAACATTACCGGTTTAACGGATTATGCTCAGGAGCCGTATTATTCGACGGCGGTGGGATTGCTTCACTATGGGAAAGAGTCACATCTTAACGGTGAAGCTGAAGTAGAAAAACGTGTTACAGCATCAGTTGGCTCGTGGATCAAGCGACTCAATAGTTGGCTGCGAAAAGAGTTTTAATTTTTATGAGGCCGACAATGATTACGGCCTCAGGCGACAGGCACAAATCGGAGAGAAACTATGTTTGAACCAATGGAACTTACCAATGACGCGGTGATTAAAGTCATCGGCGTCGGCGGCGGCGGCGGTAATGCTGTTGAACACATGGTGCGCGAGCGCATTGAAGGTGTTGAATTCTTCGCGGTAAATACCGATGCACAAGCGCTGCGTAAAACAGCGGTTGGACAGACGATTCAAATCGGTAGCGGTATCACCAAAGGACTGGGAGCTGGCGCTAATCCAGAAGTTGGCCGCAATGCGGCTGATGAGGATCGCGATGCACTGCGTGCGGCGCTGGAAGGTGCAGACATGGTCTTTATTGCTGCGGGTATGGGTGGTGGTACCGGTACAGGTGCAGCACCAGTCGTCGCTGAAGTGGCAAAAGATTTGGGTATCCTGACCGTTGCTGTCGTCACTAAGCCCTTCAACTTTGAAGGCAAGAAGCGTATGGCATTCGCGGAGCAGGGGATCACTGAACTGTCCAAGCATGTGGACTCTCTGATCACTATCCCGAACGACAAACTGCTGAAAGTTCTGGGCCGCGGTATCTCCCTGCTGGATGCGTTTGGCGCAGCGAACGATGTACTCAAAGGCGCTGTGCAAGGTATCGCCGAACTGATTACTCGTCCGGGTTTGATGAACGTGGACTTTGCAGACGTACGCACCGTAATGTCTGAAATGGGCTACGCAATGATGGGTTCTGGCGTGGCGAGCGGTGAAGACCGTGCGGAAGAAGCTGCTGAAATGGCTATCTCTTCTCCGCTGCTGGAAGATATCGACCTGTCTGGCGCACGCGGCGTGCTGGTTAACATCACAGCGGGCTTCGACCTGCGTCTGGATGAGTTCGAAACGGTAGGTAACACCATCCGTGCATTTGCTTCCGACAACGCGACTGTGGTTATCGGTACTTCTCTTGACCCGGATATGAATGACGAGCTGCGCGTAACCGTTGTTGCGACAGGTATCGGCATGGACAAACGTCCTGAAATCACTCTGGTGACCAATAAGCAGGTTCAGCAGCCAGTGATGGATCGCTATCAGCAGCATGGGATGGCTCCGCTGACCCAGGAGCAGAAGCCGGTTGCTAAAGTCGTGAATGACAATGCGCCGCAAACTGCGAAAGAGCCGGATTATCTGGATATCCCAGCATTCCTGCGTAAGCAAGCTGATTAAGAATTGACTGGAATTTGGGTTTCGAGGCTCTTTGTGCTAAACTGGCCCGCCGAATGTATAGTACACTTCGGTTGGATAGGTAATTTGGCGAGATAATACGATGATCAAACAAAGGACACTTAAACGTATCGTTCAGGCGACGGGTGTCGGTTTACATACCGGCAAGAAAGTCACCCTGACGTTACGCCCTGCGCCGGCCAACACCGGGGTCATCTATCGTCGCACCGACTTGAATCCACCGGTAGATTTCCCGGCCGATGCCAAATCTGTGCGTGATACCATGCTCTGTACGTGTCTGGTCAACGAGCATGATGTACGGATTTCAACCGTAGAGCACCTCAATGCTGCTCTCGCGGGCCTGGGCATCGATAACATTGTTATCGAAGTTAACGCGCCGGAAATCCCGATCATGGACGGCAGCGCCGCTCCGTTTGTATACCTGCTGCTTGACGCCGGTATCGACGAGTTGAACTGCGCCAAGAAATTTGTTCGCATCAAAGAGACTGTTCGTGTCGAAGATGGCGATAAGTGGGCTGAATTTAAGCCGTACAATGGTTTTTCGCTGGATTTCACCATCGATTTTAACCATCCGGCTATTGATTCCAGCAACCAGCGCTATGCGATGAACTTCTCCGCTGATGCGTTTATGCGCCAGATCAGCCGTGCGCGTACGTTCGGTTTCATGCGTGATATCGAATATCTGCAGTCCCGTGGTTTGTGCCTGGGCGGCAGCTTCGATTGTGCCATCGTTGTTGACGATTATCGCGTACTGAACGAAGACGGCCTGCGTTTTGAAGACGAATTTGTGCGTCACAAAATGCTTGATGCGATCGGTGACTTGTTCATGTGTGGTCACAATATTATTGGTGCATTTACCGCTTATAAATCCGGTCATGCACTGAATAACAAACTGCTGCAGGCTGTCCTGGCGAAACAGGAAGCCTGGGAATATGTGACCTTCCAGGACGACGCAGAACTGCCGTTGGCCTTCAAAGCGCCTTCAGCCGTACTGGCATAACGACATTTATACTGTCGTATAAAATTCGACTGGCAAATCTGGCACTCTCTCCGGCCAGGTGAACCAGTCGTTTTTTTTTGAATTTTATAAGAGCTGTAAAAAACGGTGCGAACGCTGTTTTCTTAAGCACTTTTACGCACAACTTATCTTCATTCGTGCTGTGGACTTCAGGCTTTAATGATAAGATTTGTGCGCTAAATACGTTTGAATACGATCGGGATGGCAATAACGTGAGTGGAATACTGACGCGCTGGCGACAGTTTGGTAAACGCTACTTCTGGCCGCATCTCTTATTAGGGATGGTTGCGGCGAGTTTAGGTTTGCCTGCGCTCAGCAACGCCGCCGAACCAAACGCGCCCGCAAAAGCGACAACCCGCAACCACGAGCCTTCAGCCAAAGTTAACTTTGGTCAATTGGCCTTGCTGGAAGCGAACACGCGCCGCCCGAATTCGAACTATTCCGTTGATTACTGGCATCAACATGCCATTCGCACGGTAATCCGTCATCTTTCCTTCGCAATGGCACCGCAAACGCTGCCCGTTGCTGAAGAATCTTTGCCTCTTCAGGCGCAACATCTTGCATTACTGGATACGCTCAGCGCGCTGCTGACCCAGGAAGGCACGCCGTCTGAAAAGGGTTATCGCATTGATTATGCGCATTTTACCCCACAAGCAAAATTCAGCACGCCCGTCTGGATAAGCCAGGCGCAAGGCATCCGTGCTGGCCCTCAACGCCTCAGCTAACAACAATAAACCTTTACTTCATTTTATTAACTCCGCAACGCGGGGCGTTTGAGATTTTATTATGCTAATCAAATTATTAACTAAAGTTTTCGGTAGTCGTAACGATCGCACCCTGCGCCGGATGCGCAAAGTGGTCAACATCATCAATGCCATGGAACCGGAGATGGAAAAACTCTCCGACGAAGAACTGAAAGGGAAAACCGCAGAGTTTCGTGCACGTCTGGAAAAAGGCGAAGTGCTGGAAAATCTGATCCCGGAAGCTTTCGCCGTGGTACGTGAGGCAAGTAAGCGCGTCTTTGGTATGCGTCACTTCGACGTTCAGTTACTCGGCGGTATGGTTCTTAACGAACGCTGCATCGCCGAAATGCGTACCGGTGAAGGTAAAACCCTGACCGCAACGCTGCCTGCTTATCTGAACGCACTAACCGGTAAAGGCGTGCATGTAGTTACCGTCAACGACTACCTGGCGCAACGTGACGCCGAAAACAACCGTCCGCTGTTTGAATTCCTTGGCCTGACTGTCGGTATCAACCTGCCGGGCATGCCAGCACCGGCAAAGCGCGAAGCTTACGCAGCTGACATCACTTACGGTACGAACAACGAATACGGCTTTGACTACCTGCGCGACAATATGGCGTTCAGCCCTGAAGAACGTGTACAGCGTAAACTGCACTATGCGCTGGTGGACGAAGTGGACTCCATCCTGATCGATGAAGCGCGTACACCGCTGATCATTTCCGGCCCGGCAGAAGACAGCTCGGAAATGTATAAACGCGTGAATAAAATTATTCCGCACCTGATCCGTCAGGAAAAAGAAGACTCCGAAACCTTCCAGGGCGAAGGCCACTTCTCGGTGGACGAAAAATCTCGCCAGGTGAACCTGACCGAACGTGGTCTGGTGCTGATTGAAGAACTGCTGGTGAAAGAGGGCATCATGGATGAAGGGGAGTCTCTGTACTCTCCGGCCAACATCATGCTGATGCACCACGTAACGGCGGCGCTGCGCGCTCATGCGCTGTTTACCCGTGACGTCGACTACATCGTTAAAGATGGTGAAGTTATCATCGTTGACGAACACACCGGTCGTACCATGCAGGGCCGTCGCTGGTCCGATGGTCTGCACCAGGCTGTGGAAGCGAAAGAAGGTGTGCAGATCCAGAACGAAAACCAAACGCTGGCTTCGATCACCTTCCAGAACTACTTCCGTCTGTATGAAAAACTGGCGGGGATGACCGGTACTGCTGATACCGAAGCTTTCGAATTCAGCTCCATCTACAAGCTGGATACCGTCGTTGTTCCGACCAACCGTCCAATGATTCGTAAAGATCTGCCTGACCTGGTCTACATGACTGAAGCGGAAAAAATTCAGGCGATCATTGAAGATATCAAAGAACGTACTGCGAAAGGCCAGCCGGTGCTGGTGGGTACTATCTCCATCGAAAAATCGGAGCTGGTGTCAAACGAACTGACCAAAGCCGGTATTAAGCACAATGTCCTGAACGCCAAATTCCACGCCAACGAAGCGGCGATTGTTGCTCAGGCAGGTTATCCGGCTGCGGTGACTATCGCGACCAACATGGCGGGTCGTGGTACAGATATTGTGCTCGGTGGTAGCTGGCAGGCAGAAGTTGCCGCGCTGGAAAATCCGACCGCAGAGCAAATTGAAAAAATTAAAGCCGACTGGCAGGTACGTCACGATGCGGTACTGGCAGCAGGTGGCCTGCATATTATCGGTACCGAGCGTCACGAATCCCGTCGTATCGATAACCAGTTGCGCGGTCGTTCTGGTCGTCAGGGGGATGCTGGTTCTTCCCGTTTCTACCTGTCGATGGAAGATGCGCTGATGCGTATTTTTGCTTCCGACCGAGTATCTGGAATGATGCGTAAACTGGGTATGAAGCCAGGCGAAGCCATTGAACACCCGTGGGTGACTAAAGCGATTGCCAACGCCCAGCGTAAAGTTGAAAGTCGTAACTTCGACATTCGTAAGCAACTGCTGGAATATGATGACGTGGCTAACGATCAGCGTCGCGCCATTTACTCCCAGCGTAACGAACTGCTGGATGTCAGCGATGTGAGCGAAACCATCAACAGCATTCGTGAAGATGTGTTCAAAGCCACCATTGATGCCTACATTCCGCCACAGTCGCTGGAAGAAATGTGGGATATTCCGGGGCTGCAGGAACGTCTGAAGAACGATTTCGACCTCGATTTACCAATTGCTGAGTGGCTGGATAAAGAACCCGAACTGCATGAAGAGACGCTGCGTGAGCGCATTCTGGCGCAGTCCATCGAAGTGTATCAGCGTAAAGAAGAAGTGGTTGGTGCTGAGATGATGCGTCACTTCGAGAAAGGCGTCATGCTGCAAACGCTTGACTCCCTGTGGAAAGAGCACCTGGCAGCGATGGACTATCTGCGTCAGGGTATCCACCTGCGTGGCTATGCACAGAAAGATCCGAAGCAGGAATACAAACGTGAATCGTTCTCCATGTTTGCAGCGATGCTGGAGTCGTTGAAATATGAAGTTATCAGTACGCTGAGCAAAGTTCAGGTACGTATGCCTGAAGAGGTTGAGGAGCTGGAACAACAGCGTCGTATGGAAGCCGAGCGTTTAGCGCAAATGCAGCAGCTTAGCCATCAGGATGACGACTCTGCAGCCGCAGCTGCACTGGCGGCGCAAACCGGTGAACGCAAAGTAGGACGTAACGATCCTTGCCCGTGCGGTTCCGGTAAAAAATACAAGCAGTGCCATGGTCGCCTGCAATAAAAGCTAACAGTTGAAGTAAAAGGCGCAGGATTCTGCGCCTTTTTTATAGGTTTAAGACAATGAAAAAGCTGCAAATTGCGGTAGGTATTATTCGCAACGAGAACAATGAAATCTTTATAACGCGTCGCGCAGCAGATGCGCACATGGCGAATAAACTGGAGTTTCCCGGCGGTAAAATTGAAATGGGTGAAACGCCGGAACAGGCGGTGGTGCGTGAACTTCAGGAAGAAGTCGGGATTACCCCACAACATTTTTCGCTATTTGAAAAACTGGAATATGAATTCCCGGACAGGCATATAACTCTGTGGTTCTGGCTGGTCGAAAGCTGGGAAGGGGAGCCGTGGGGTAAAGAAGGGCAACCCGGTGAGTGGATGTCGCTAGTCGGTCTTAATGCCGATGATTTTCCGCCAGCCAATGAACCGGTAATTGCGAAGCTTAAACGTCTGTAGATCAGATAAGGCGTTTTCGCCGCATCCGACATTCGCACACGATGCCTGATGCGACGCTGGCGCGTCTTATCAGGCCTAAAGGGATTTCTAACTCATTGATAAATTTTTTTGTAGGTCGGATAAGGCGTTCACGCCGCATCCGACATTTGCACACGATGCCTGATGCGACGCTGTCCGCGTCTTATCAGGCCTACGTGCGGCATCAGACAAATGTCACTGCTTTGGTTCTTCGCTCCAGTCATCGCTTTCGGAAAGATCGCCACTGCTGGGGATTCGTTTTTCTTCAGCAGCCCATTCTCCGAGGTCGATCAGCTGACAACGTTTGGAGCAAAATGGCCGAAACGGGCTGATTTCACCCCACACCACCGTTTTCCCGCAGGTTGGGCAATTCACCGTAATAGTTTCTGACATTTTTACTCCTTAGCAACAGGCCAGTTCGAAATCCAGACGTTCCGGTACCTGTCCGTTTTCAGTGTCCAGCGGCATAAAACGAATGGCAAAACGGCTCTTATGTCCGGAAATTTGCGGATAAAGCTGTGAATCGAGCGACAGATTCAGGCGCAGCAAGTCGGCATCGCCACCGTTATCCTGATAAAAACCATTCAGGCTGGTTTGTTTACGGAAGGGGGCCGACTGGCGAATTAAATCCAGCACCATGGTAAGTGCCTGGGTGAGCGGGTTCAGGCTGGCAATCCAGGTTTCTACCTGGCTGTCGCGCTGCGCCTGGGGTAGATGCAGCCAAATGTGCAATGTAGGTAAATCAAAGCTGCAACAGCCGCCTGGGATGCTCAGTCGCTGACGCACCAGAGCAATCAAACGATCTTCACGCAGAAATTGCCCGATACGCGGCGCGGAAATTAATACGCTCCCCGCCGCTTTTAACTGCTGAATTAATGCTTCAATACGGCTCTGGTCCACGCCAGGCACGCCAATCCAGGTCTGGAGTTTACGTTGCTGCCGGTCAAGTTCTTTCAACAGCTCCGTGCGGACTTCGCCGCGCTCGAAAACATCCAGTAATTCACTGACATTACGGAAGAAATGCAGCGCGCCAGCGTGGTCAACGATGGGTAAATTAACGGTGAGTTGCTGAATCAAAAACTCAATGCGCAGCCATGTACGCATTTTTTCATTTAGTGGATGTTCAAAAAGGACCTGGGTCTGCATTACGGTTTTTCCTGTGAGACAAACTGCGACGCAAGCTGCAAATAGTGTGCGTGCAGGCGGGCAACATCCGATGCGATAGCATCCGGTGCGCCGTTATTATCAATGACGTCATCTGCCACGGCAAGGCGGGCTTCGCGCGTTGCCTGAGCAGCAAGGATTTGTTCGACATGCTCGCGAGTTACATCATCGCGCTGCATGGTGCGCTTAAGTTGCGTTTCTGGGCTGACATCCACCACCAGCACTCGATTCGCTTTTTTATACAGTGAGTTTTCTACCAGCAATGGCACAACCCACAGTACATAGGGGGAGGTTGCTTGCTGGATCTGGTGTTGCGTCTCTTGCTGAATCAGCGGATGCAGCAGGTCGTTAAGCCAGTTTTTCTCTTCCGGGTTGGCGAAGATCCGCTCGCGCAAGGCCCGGCGCTGCAATGTTCCATCAGCAGCAATCATGTTAGCGCCAAAGTGATCAGCAATGGCATGTAGCGCAGGTGCACCTGGTTCAACCACCTGACGCGCAATAATATCGGCATCAATGACGTTAATTCCGAGATCAGCAAACGCATTGGCAACGGTACTCTTGCCACTGCCAATGCCTCCCGTTAAGGCAACTATATACCTCATAATTTATATTCCCGGGAATTCATCATGATTATCAAAACGTTAAAAATGAGTGCACGAAAGCGAAATTGATGAAACGTTCGCTCACTATTTACCAGGTAAATTTATGGGATTGTAGCGTAAAAAAAGACAATTTCGCAGTCTTGCGCCGCATTGATTAGTGCGTATGATAGCGTCACTGGAGTTGCGCTCTTACCCTTATAGCCATTAACCCCAGGAATCCGCACATGCGTATTGAAGAAGATCTGAAGTTAGGTTTTAAAGACGTTCTCATCCGCCCTAAACGCTCCACTCTTAAAAGCCGTTCCGATGTTGAACTGGAACGTCAATTCACCTTCAAACATTCAGGTCAGAGCTGGTCCGGCGTGCCGATTATCGCCGCAAATATGGACACCGTAGGCACATTTTCTATGGCCTCTGCGCTGGCTTCTTTTGATATTTTGACTGCTGTGCATAAACACTATTCTGTCGAAGAGTGGCAAGCGTTTATCAACAATTCTTCCGCTGATGTGCTGAAACATGTGATGGTTTCTACCGGTACGTCTGATGCGGATTTCGAAAAAACTAAACAGATTCTCGACCTGAACCCGGCATTAAACTTCGTTTGTATTGATGTGGCGAATGGTTATTCCGAACACTTCGTGCAGTTCGTTGCGAAAGCGCGTGAAGCGTGGCCGACCAAAACCATTTGTGCTGGCAACGTAGTGACTGGTGAAATGTGTGAGGAGCTTATCCTCTCCGGTGCCGATATCGTTAAAGTTGGCATTGGCCCAGGTTCTGTTTGTACAACTCGTGTCAAAACAGGCGTCGGTTATCCGCAACTTTCTGCGGTAATCGAATGTGCCGATGCTGCGCACGGTCTGGGCGGAATGATCGTCAGCGATGGTGGCTGCACCACGCCGGGCGATGTCGCGAAAGCTTTTGGCGGCGGTGCCGATTTCGTCATGCTTGGTGGCATGCTGGCGGGCCACGAAGAGAGCGGCGGTCGCATCGTTGAGGAGAACGGCGAGAAATTTATGCTGTTCTACGGCATGAGCTCCGAGTCTGCGATGAAACGTCACGTTGGCGGCGTTGCTGAATATCGCGCAGCAGAAGGTAAAACCGTTAAGCTGCCGCTGCGAGGCCCGGTTGAAAATACCGCGCGTGATATTTTGGGCGGCCTGCGTTCAGCTTGTACATACGTTGGGGCTTCACGCCTGAAAGAACTGACCAAGCGCACCACATTTATCCGTGTGCAGGAACAAGAAAACCGCATCTTCAACAACCTGTAATCTTCCAACGCTGGTGTGGAGCAACACGCCAGCGTTATCCCATCCCACTCATCGCATCGCCTAAATGGAAAATTGGTAGATACATCGCCACCACCAGCGTACCGATAATTCCTCCCGTTATGATCAGCAACGCCGGTTCCAGTAAGGCTGCTAGGTTATCCGCCAGCGCCATTGTGTTATCCCGATGATGATGGGCGATGTTGTCTAACATGAGATCCAGCGAGCCGGAGGCCTCTCCCGTTCTCACTAATTGCAAACAGAGCGGGCTAAACTCACCGGCATTTTTTAGCGCCAGCCAGATGGGATGACCGTTACTGATATCGTGCTGGATTTGTGTCAGAAGTTGCACCCAGTACGGGCAGCGCATTGTTTCTCTGACGCTCTCTACGCCCTGTAAAAAAGTAATGCCTGCACTTTGTGTCAGCGCCAGAATCGTAAAGATCTGCGTGAGTTTTTGTCCCCGCATCAGTGAGCCCATAATCGGGATGTGTAACAGCAATTTCTGCCGCACGATAAGCCAGGTCGGTCGGCGCATCAGCAACTTATTGGCTATCGCCAGCAGAAAGCCGAACAACACCAGCAGCCAGCCCCATTCGCCACTAAAGTCTGCCAGCGTCATGATCCCCTGCGTTAGTGCCGGTAGTGGGGTGTTGAAGGTCTTATATATAGCGGCAAACTCCGGCAGAACAAAATGCAGCATTGCCACAACCACCATGATTGCCATCGCTAAAATGATGATGGGATAACGCAACGCTGATTTCACTTTGTCGGTCAACTGACGCTGGGCTTTTTGCTGACGCGCCAGTTCAAAGCAGCATTCATCCAGCTTACCGGTCAGTTCACCCGTGCGGATCATCGCCTGATAGAGCGGCGGAAATACCTCTGACCAGGGTAATAAGGCATTGGAAAAGGCAATGCCCTGTTCGAGATCGTGTGCCAGAGATTGCAGCAACGCTTGCCATTGCTTACTGGGATGCTGTTCCGCCAGCAGTGCCAGCCCTTCAGAAAGCGTTAACCCGGCTTTAAGTAGCGTCGCCAGTTGATGAATGACTTCCGCGCTTTTATCTCCTCGCCACTGCGCAGAATTGATAGCAATTCGCTTCAGGCTTAGTGGGGTAACCATCTGTTGCTGTAGTGCCATAAGCAGTAAAGTACGGCTCTCTGCCCATAGCATCCCATCTTGCGCATTGCCGTCGCCGGTTATGCCATGCCAGCGCCAGAGTTGCTTACTCGCCATGCGGCATCCCCAATACGCGGATTAACTCTTCAAAGGTGGTTAAGCCTTGCTCCACGGCCAGGCAGCCGTTTTCAAAAAGCGTTCGCATACCCGCCTGTCGGGCGTGCGTTTCCAGCGATTCAACGTCGGTATTAGCGGAAATAAGCTGACGTATGACCGGTGTTATGGGCAGAACTTCAAATAAGGCAGTGCGACCATAAAAACCGTGGTAGCAATGTACACAACCGGGTGCCTGCCAATGGGGTAGCGGCGATGGCCATACATTGTCTGGAATGTGGATGGGCTCCCCTTGCTGGCGGCGACAATGTGGGCAAAGTTTGCGTACCAGACGCTGGGCTATTACCAGCGTAAGAGCCGATGATAGCATCCAGCGGGCGACCCCCATTTGCTGTAAACGTACCAGCGTTTCAGTGGTGGAATTGGTGTGTAGCGTGGACAACACCAGGTGACCGGTTTGCGCGGCTTTAATGGCAATTTCTGCCGTTTCGCCATCGCGGATCTCTCCGATCATAATGACGTCAGGATCCTGGCGCAATAACGCACGCAAAACGCCCTGAAAGGTGAGTCCGGCACGCGGATGGATTTGCGTCTGGTTTAGTCCGGCTATGGGGATCTCAACCGGATCTTCGACGCTACAAATATTAATGTCAGCGGTATTCAGCGTTTGCAGGGCACTATAAAGCGTGACCGTTTTGCCGCTGCCGGTAGGGCCAGTTACCAGCACCAGTCCCTGCGGTTGTTGCAAGGCATGAGCAAAGTCCGCCAGTTGTAACGGCTGCATTCCCAGCGTGTTAACATCCAGTGCCTAGCTCACCTGCTGTAACAACCTTAATACCACCTTTTCACCACCCCGACATGGTAAGGTCGCAATACGAAATGAGACGGCGTTTCCTGCCAGTTCGACAGTGAATTGCCCGTCCTGCGGCAGGCGATGTTCCGCAATATCCAGGTTTCCCAGCACTTTTAATCTGGCGGTTAATGCGACTCCGGCATCCGGTGAAACATCCGGTAAAGGATGCAATACGCCGTCGATACGCAAGCGGATGCGGTAGGCATTGTCCGCTGGTTCGATATGAATATCAGACGCGCGTTGTTCCAGCGCAGATTGTAACGTTCGAGTCAGCAACTCTGCTTTGGGCTGATGCTTCTCCTGAACAGCTACGGGCAATGTCTGTTGTGTGCGACTGGCGTGACCTTCCATTTGTTGGCGCGTCCAGCAGGTGATCTCAATACGTTTGGTGGTAGCGAAATGCAATGCGTCCAGCAACTCATGTGAGGGGGCATCGACCACCGCAACATGAACCACTTCTTCGCTGGCATCCAGCAAGACTCCCTGATAACGCAGGCACAGGGCCGTGAGCTGTGGAATATTCATTGCCGCTCCTTAGTTGGCGTCATCAAAGCGGAAGACATCTTCGCAGGCTTGCTGCAATGCGCTGTCACTTTGAATATTGCAGTTGCGCGCCCAGCCGGTGACGCCGTTTGCGTTATCCCAACCTGGCGTCATGACGACGCTTAGCCCATTGAGACTTTCTTGCCCGGTTAGCGACACCACGCCTTTTGCCACACTCATGGCTGAAACATAGCGGGTGGTGGTAGGCGAGGGAATGCCATTGCTGCCACCGTCGCAGGTATCTAATCCACCATGTTCCAGCGCGCACAACTCTACGGCGGTACGGTAAGGCACAAAGGTTTGTAGCATGTCGGTGAGTGCGGCTTTGCGCAGGTAGTTTTGATAAGCGGGAATACCAATGGCGCTTAAAATGGCAATGATGCCAATAACCACCATCAGTTCGATAAGTGTAAAACCGCGTTGCTTGTCCATCTGTTTCGCTCCTTGATTGGGTTGGCGCTACTTTGGCAAACGCCATCAGCACAAGCGAGGGGCAAAAAAAGAAACGGGAAAGCAGCTTCCGAGGTTTTTTATTCCGTTGCAGCGAAAGACAAGAAATTTGCGAGGCGTTACGAAGAAAGTTGGGGAAGGGGAGATTATCCGCCCGCGATGGAGCGGATAATCTGTCAGCTATTAGCGAAAACGCATTGAAAGGTCGAGTGCTTGTACGTGTTTAGTTAGCGCACCGACGGAGATAAAGTCCACGCCCGTTTCGGCAAATTCGCGCAGTGTTTTGTCAGTGACGTTGCCAGACACTTCCAGTAGCGCCTTGCCGTTGGTGCGTTTGACGGCTTCGCGCATCTGTTCTGTTTCGAAGTTATCCAGCATGATGATATCGGCTCCGGCTTTCAGGGCCTCATCAAGTTCTTCCAGATTCTCTACTTCGACTTCTACTGGCGCATCCGGGTGCAGCCAGGACGCTTTTTCGACCGCCTGGCGCACTGAGCCGGAGGCAATAATATGGTTTTCTTTGATCAGGAAGGCATCAGAAAGCCCCAGACGGTGATTCGCTCCGCCGCCGCAAAGTACCGCGTATTTCAGCGCTGAACGCAGACCGGGTAAGGTTTTACGCGTATCCAACAACTGCGTGTTGGTGCCTTCCAGTAATTCGACATAGTGGCGTACCTTACTGGCAACTCCTGAAAGGGTTTGCACAAAATTAAGCGCAGTGCGTTCGCCCGTTAACAGCACGCGGGATGGGCCTTCAAGTTCGAACAAGGGTTGATTGGCGTTGATGACATCGCCGTCATCCACATGCCAGATTATGATGACATCGTCGCCTGCCAGTTGAATAAACACCTCTTCAACCCAGCGTTTGCCGCAAAATACGCCATTCTCGCGGGTGATCACCGTGGCATGAGAGCGAGAATTTTCCGGTAAAAGTTTTGCCGTAATGTCATTGTTGGCATCGACTGTTCCGCCTAAATCTTCCCGCAGCGCCTGGGCCACCGCGCCGGGGATATCGAGATTAATGCGTTCCAGCAGCTCGTCACGTCGGGTGTCAGGGTTATAGCGGCGAGGCGGCATGTTAAAACTCCAGATAGCTAACGAATCATAAGGTAGAAACATGCTACTCTGAACCGGGTATTAGCACCACATATAAGGAGATCCTGCATGTTGTTAGAACAGGGGTGGCTGGTTGGCGCGCGCCGCGTTCCCTCACCACATTACGATTGCCGCCCGGATGACGAAACACCCACCCTGCTGGTGGTGCACAATATTAGCCTGCCGCCAGGCGAGTTTGGCGGTCCGTGGATCGACGCATTATTCACTGGAACTATTGATCCGCAGGCACATCCTTTCTTTGCTGAGATCGCCCATTTGCGCGTCTCCGCTCACTGTTTGATTCGCCGTGATGGTGAAATAGTCCAGTATGTTCCTTTCGATAAACGTGCATGGCATGCGGGAGTCTCTCAGTATCAGGGGCGCGAACGCTGCAATGATTTTTCTATTGGGATTGAGCTTGAAGGCACCGATACGCTGGCGTATACCGATGCGCAGTATCAACAGCTTGCGGCGGTTACGCGGGCACTGATTGATCGCTATCCGGATATCGCTAATAACATGACGGGCCATTGTGATATTGCGCCGGATCGGAAAACCGATCCCGGCCCTGCATTTGATTGGGCACGGTTTCGTGCGCTGGTCAGCAAGGAGACAACATGACGCTATTTACAACCTTACTGGTGTTAATTTTCGAGCGCCTGTTTAAGTTGGGCGAGCACTGGCAGCTTGATCATCGTCTTGAAGCGTTCTTTCGGCGGGTGAAACATTTTTCTCTCGGGCGCACGTTAGGCATGACCATTATTGCGATGGGCGTGACTTTTTTACTGTTACGCGCATTGCAGGGAGTATTGTTCAACGTTCCCACGCTGCTGGTGTGGCTGCTGATTGGTTTGCTGTGTATTGGCGCAGGTAAAGTTCGTCTTCATTATCATGCTTATCTGACAGCTGCTTCACGTAATGATAGCCATGCCCGTGCCACGATGGCTGGCGAACTCACCATGATTCACGGCGTCCCGGCAGGCTGCGACGAACGTGAGTATTTGCGTGAGCTGCAAAATGCATTGCTGTGGATTAACTTTCGTTTTTATCTTGCACCGCTGTTCTGGCTGATTGTGGGGGGAACCTGGGGACCCGTTACGCTGATGGGGTATGCGTTCTTGCGTGCATGGCAATACTGGCTGGCGCGATACCAGACGCCGCATCATCGTTTACAGTCCGGCATTGATGCAGTGCTTCATGTACTGGATTGGGTGCCGGTTCGTCTTGCGGGTGTGGTATATGCCTTGATCGGTCATGGTGAGAAAGCGTTACCGGCCTGGTTTGCTTCGCTGGGTGATTTCCATACTTCGCAATATCAGGTATTAACGCGTCTGGCGCAGTTCTCTCTGGCGCGTGAACCGCATGTCGATAAGGTGGAGACGCCGAAGGCAGCGGTTTCAATGGCGAAGAAAACCTCGTTCGTGGTCGTGGTGGTGATTGCGCTACTGACGATTTACGGGGCGTTGGTGTAAAGATTATTGCCCTCACCCTGTACGGGTGAGGGCGTAGAGAGATTAATGCGCTTTTACGGCTTTGGCGGTTTTCTCTTTAAACAGATAGCCGATACCTAACACGATCAGCCATACCGGGATCAGGTATACCGAAATCGCCATTCCTGGGGTCATCAGCATAATCACCAGTACCGCCGCCATAAACAGCAGGCAGATCCAGTTACCCAGCGGATAAAGCAGGGCAGGGAAGCGAGTTACCACGCCTTGTTCCTGCTTGGCGTGACGGAATTTCATATGCGCCAGGCTAATCATCGCCCAGTTGATCACCAGTGCAGATACCACCAGCGCCATTAACAGGCCAAATGCGGATTCCGGAGCAAGATAGTTAATCAGTACGCACAATGCCGTTACCAGTGCAGACACCAGAATGGTGTTAACCGGTACGCCGCGTTTATCGACAGACGCCAGCGCTTTTGGCGCGTTACCCTGTTGTGCCAGACCAAACAGCATACGGCTGTTGCAATATACGCAGCTGTTGTACACGGAGAGCGCCGCAGTCAGTACCACGATGTTCAGCGCATTCGCCACAAAGGTATCGCCTAACTCGTGGAAGATCAGCACAAACGGACTGGTATCGGCGGTAACGCGGGTCCACGGCATCAGTGAGAGCAGAACGGCTAACGAACCAATATAGAAAATCAGGATGCGGTAGATAACCTGGTTAGTCGCTTTCGGGATACTTTGCTCCGGGTTATCAGCTTCTGCTGCGGTGATCCCCACCAGTTCCAGACCACCGAACGAGAACATGATAATCGCCATCATCATCACCAGCCCGGTGAAGCCGTGCGGCAGGAAACCGCCCTGATCCCACAGGTGGCTAACGCTTGCCTGCGGACCGCCGTTACCACTGAACAGCAGCCAGCCGCCGAAGATGATCATCGCTACTACCGCAATAACTTTGATAATGGCAAACCAGAACTCCATCTCACCAAACACTTTTACGTTGGTCAGGTTGATGGCGTTAATCACCACAAAGAACACGGCGGCAGAAACCCAGGTTGGGATTTCCGGATACCAGAACTGAATGTATTTACCCACAGCAGTCAGCTCTGCCATGGCAACTAAAACGTACAGTACCCAGTAGTTCCAGCCAGAAGCGAAGCCAGCAAAGCTGCCCCAGTATTTATAAGCAAAGTGGCTAAAGGAGCCTGCGACAGGTTCTTCGACTACCATTTCACCCAGCTGACGCATGATCAGAAAGGCGATAAAACCCGCAATGGCGTAACCCAGGATAATCCCTGGCCCTGCGGACTGTATTACGGAGGCGCTACCCAGGAATAACCCTGTCCCTATCGCGCCACCCAGCGCGATAAGCTGAATATGGCGGTTTTTAAGGCCGCGCTTTAGCTGCTCGCCGTGCTGTTGACCTTCCATCATGAAACCTCGTGCGGTGATTGTTTTTTTGATCTACGCAGTGATGCGTGTGTAAGTTTGCAATTCCGTTTGTTGTATTAGTTTGTTTACATCAAAGAAGTTTGAATTGTTACAAAAAGACTTCCGTCAGATCAAGAATAATGGTATGCGGCAGCGAATGCACCCGCTTTATGCATGGTTGAAGATGAGTTGCTTAAAAAGAAACCGTTTGTAAAGCTCAGCCTCAACCCCTCTCAATATGCAGAATGAATTTAAATTCGTTTTAATTGAATTAAAAACCACAAAATTGGTAAGTGAATCGGTTCAATTCGGATTTTTATAGTTTAATAATCGTTAAAAAATCCCTTTCCTACGTAAAGTCTACATTTGTGCATAGTTACAACTTTGAAACGTTATATATGTCAAGTTGTTAAAATGTGCACAGTTTCATGATTTCAATCAAAACCTGTATGGACATAAGGTGAATACTTTGTTACTTTAGCGTCACAGACATGAAATTGGTAAGACCAATTGACTTCGGCAAGTGGCTTAAGACAGGAACTCATGGCCTACAGCAAAATCCGCCAACCAAAACTCTCCGATGTGATTGAGCAGCAACTGGAGTTTTTGATCCTCGAAGGCACTCTCCGCCCGGGCGAAAAACTCCCACCGGAACGCGAACTGGCAAAACAGTTTGACGTCTCCCGTCCCTCATTGCGTGAGGCGATTCAACGTCTCGAAGCGAAGGGCTTGTTGCTTCGTCGCCAGGGTGGCGGCACTTTTGTCCAGAGCAGCCTATGGCAAAGCTTCAGCGATCCGCTGGTGGAGCTGCTCTCCGACCATCCTGAATCACAGTATGACTTGCTCGAAACACGACACGCCCTGGAAGGTATCGCCGCTTATTACGCCGCGCTGCGTAGTACCGATGAAGACAAGGAACGCATCCGTGAACTCCACCACGCCATAGAACTGGCGCAGCAGTCTGGCGATCTGGACGCGGAATCAAACGCCGTACTCCAGTATCAGATTGCCGTCACCGAAGCGGCCCACAATGTGGTTCTGCTTCATCTGCTAAGGTGTATGGAGCCGATGTTGGCCCAGAATGTCCGCCAGAACTTCGAATTGCTCTATTCGCGTCGCGAGATGCTGCCGCTGGTGAGTAGTCACCGCACCCGCATATTTGAAGCGATTATGGCCGGTAAGCCGGAAGAAGCGCGCGAAGCATCGCATCGCCATCTGGCCTTTATCGAAGAAATTTTGCTCGACAGAAGCCGTGAAGAGAGCCGCCGTGAGCGTTCTCTGCGTCGTCTGGAGCAACGAAAGAATTAGTGATTTTTCTGGTAAAAATTATCCAGAAGATGTTGTAAATCAAGCGCATAGAAAAGCGCGGCAACTAAACGTAGAACCTGTCTTATTGAGCTTTCCGGCGAGAGTTCAATGGGACAGGTTCCAGAAAACTCAACGTTATTAGATAGATAAGGAATAACCCATGTCAGAACGTTTCCCAAATGACGTGGATCCGATCGAAACTCGCGACTGGCTCCAGGCGATCGAATCGGTCATCCGTGAAGAAGGTGTTGAGCGTGCTCAGTATCTGATCGACCAACTGCTTGCTGAAGCCCGCAAAGGCGGTGTCAACGTAGCCGCAGGCACCGGTATCAGCAACTACATCAACACCATCCCCGTTGAAGAACAACCGGAGTATCCGGGTAATCTGGAACTGGAACGCCGTATTCGTTCAGCTATCCGCTGGAACGCCATCATGACGGTTCTGCGTGCGTCGAAAAAAGACCTCGAACTGGGCGGCCACATGGCGTCCTTCCAGTCTTCCGCAACCATTTATGATGTGTGCTTTAACCACTTCTTCCGTGCACGCAACGAGCAGGATGGCGGCGACCTGGTTTACTTCCAGGGCCACATCTCCCCGGGCGTTTACGCTCGTGCTTTCCTGGAAGGTCGTCTGACTCAGGAGCAGCTGGATAACTTCCGTCAGGAAGTTCACGGCAATGGCCTCTCTTCCTATCCGCACCCGAAACTGATGCCGGAATTCTGGCAGTTCCCGACCGTATCTATGGGTCTGGGTCCGATTGGTGCTATTTACCAGGCTAAATTCCTGAAATATCTGGAACACCGTGGCCTGAAAGATACCTCTAAACAAACCGTTTACGCGTTCCTCGGCGACGGTGAAATGGACGAACCGGAATCCAAAGGTGCGATCACCATTGCTACCCGTGAAAAACTGGATAACCTGGTTTTCGTTATCAACTGTAACCTGCAGCGTCTTGACGGCCCGGTCACCGGTAACGGCAAGATCATAAACGAACTGGAAGGCATCTTCGAAGGTGCTGGCTGGAACGTGATCAAAGTGATGTGGGGTAGCCGTTGGGATGAACTGCTGCGTAAAGATACCAGCGGTAAACTGATCCAGCTGATGAACGAAACCGTTGACGGCGACTACCAGACCTTCAAATCGAAAGATGGTGCATATGTTCGTGAACACTTCTTCGGTAAATATCCTGAAACTGCAGCACTGGTTGCAGACTGGACTGACGAGCAGATCTGGGCACTGAACCGTGGTGGTCACGATCCGAAGAAAATCTACGCTGCATTCAAGAAAGCGCAGGAAACCAAAGGTAAAGCGACGGTAATCCTTGCTCATACCATTAAAGGTTACGGCATGGGTGACGCGGCTGAAGGTAAAAACATCGCGCACCAGGTTAAGAAAATGAACATGGACGGTGTGCGTCACATCCGCGACCGTTTCAATGTGCCGGTGTCTGATGCAGATATCGAAAAACTGCCGTACATCACCTTCCCGGAAGGTTCTGAAGAGCATACCTATCTGCACGCACAGCGTCAGAAACTGCACGGTTATCTGCCAAGCCGTCAGCCGAACTTCACCGAGAAGCTTGAGCTGCCAAGCCTGCAAGACTTCGGCGCGCTGCTGGAAGAGCAGAGCAAAGAGATCTCTACCACTATCGCTTTCGTTCGTGCCCTGAACGTGATGCTGAAGAACAAGTCGATCAAAGATCGTCTGGTACCGATCATCGCCGACGAAGCGCGTACTTTCGGTATGGAAGGTCTGTTCCGTCAGATTGGTATTTACAGCCCGAACGGTCAGCAGTACACCCCGCAGGACCGCGAGCAGGTTGCTTACTATAAAGAAGACGAGAAAGGTCAGATTCTGCAGGAAGGGATCAACGAGCTGGGCGCAGGTTGTTCCTGGCTGGCAGCGGCGACCTCTTACAGCACCAACAATCTGCCGATGATCCCGTTCTACATCTATTACTCGATGTTCGGCTTCCAGCGTATTGGCGATCTGTGCTGGGCGGCTGGCGACCAGCAAGCGCGTGGCTTCCTGATCGGCGGTACTTCCGGTCGTACCACCCTGAACGGCGAAGGTCTGCAGCACGAAGATGGTCACAGCCACATTCAGTCGCTGACTATCCCGAACTGTATCTCTTACGACCCGGCTTACGCTTACGAAGTTGCTGTCATCATGCATGACGGTCTGGAGCGTATGTACGGTGAAAAACAAGAGAACGTTTACTACTACATCACCACGCTGAACGAAAACTATCACATGCCGGCAATGCCGGAAGGTGCTGAGGAAGGTATCCGTAAAGGTATCTACAAACTCGAAACAATTGAAGGTAGCAAAGGTAAAGTTCAGCTGCTGGGCTCCGGTTCTATCCTGCGTCACGTCCGTGAAGCGGCAGAGATCCTGGCGAAAGATTACGGCGTAGGTTCTGACGTTTATAGCGTGACCTCCTTCACCGAACTGGCGCGTGATGGTCAGGATTGTGAACGCTGGAACATGCTGCACCCGCTGGAAACTCCGCGCGTTCCGTATATCGCTCAGGTGATGAACGACGCTCCGGCAGTGGCATCTACCGACTATATGAAACTGTTCGCTGAGCAGGTCCGTACTTACGTACCGGCTGACGACTACCGCGTACTGGGTACTGATGGCTTCGGTCGTTCCGACAGCCGTGAGAACCTGCGTCACCACTTCGAAGTTGATGCTTCTTATGTCGTGGTTGCGGCGCTGGGCGAACTGGCTAAACGTGGCGAAATCGATAAGAAAGTGGTTGCTGACGCAATCGCCAAATTCAACATCGATGCAGATAAAGTTAACCCGCGTCTGGCGTAAGAGGTAAAAGAATAATGGCTATCGAAATCAAAGTACCGGACATCGGGGCTGATGAAGTTGAAATCACCGAGATCCTGGTCAAAGTGGGCGACAAAGTTGAAGCCGAACAGTCGCTGATCACCGTAGAAGGCGACAAAGCCTCTATGGAAGTTCCATCTCCGCAGGCGGGTATCGTTAAAGAGATCAAAGTCTCTGTTGGCGATAAAACCCAGACCGGCGCACTGATTATGATTTTCGATTCCGCCGACGGTGCAGCAGACGCTGCACCTGCTCAGGCAGAAGAGAAGAAAGAAGCAGCTCCGGCAGCAGCACCCGCGGCTGCGGCGGCAAAAGATGTTAACGTTCCGGATATCGGCAGCGACGAAGTTGAAGTGACCGAAATCCTGGTGAAAGTTGGCGACAAAGTTGAAGCTGAGCAGTCGCTGATCACTGTAGAAGGCGACAAGGCTTCTATGGAAGTTCCGGCTCCGTTTGCAGGCACCGTAAAAGAGATCAAAGTGAACGTGGGTGACAAAGTGTCTACCGGCTCGCTGATTATGGTTTTCGAAGTCGCGGGTGAAGCAGGCGCGGCAGCTCCGGCGGCTAAACAGGAAGTGGCTCCGGCAGCGGCCCCTGCACCAGCAGCTGGCGTGAAAGAAGTTAACGTTCCGGATATCGGCGGTGACGAAGTTGAAGTGACCGAAGTGATGGTGAAAGTGGGCGACAAAGTTGCCGCTGAACAGTCACTGATTACCGTAGAAGGCGACAAAGCTTCTATGGAAGTTCCGGCTCCGTTTGCAGGCGTCGTGAAGGAACTGAAAGTCAACGTTGGCGATAAAGTGAAAACTGGCTCGCTGATTATGATCTTCGAAGTTGAAGGCGCAGCGCCTGCGGCAGCGCCTGCGAAACAGGAAGCAGCAGCGCCGGCTCCGGCAGCAAAAGCTGAAGCCCCGGCAGCAGCACCGGCTGCGAAAGCTGAAGGCAAATCTGAATTTGCTGAAAATGACGCTTATGTTCACGCGACTCCGCTGATCCGCCGTCTGGCACGCGAGTTTGGTGTTAACCTGGCGAAAGTGAAGGGCACTGGCCGTAAAAGTCGTATCCTGCGCGAAGACGTTCAGGCTTACGTGAAAGAAGCTATCAAACGTGCAGAAGCAGCTCCGGCGGCGACTGGCGGCGGTATCCCAGGCATGCTGCCGTGGCCGAAGGTGGACTTCAGCAAGTTTGGTGAAATCGAAGAAGTGGAACTGGGCCGTATCCAGAAAATTTCTGGTGCGAACCTGAGCCGTAACTGGGTGATGATCCCGCATGTTACTCACTTCGACAAAACCGATATCACCGAGCTGGAAGCGTTCCGTAAACAGCAGAACGAAGAAGCGGCGAAACGTAAGCTGGATGTGAAGATCACCCCGGTTGTCTTCATCATGAAAGCCGTTGCTGCAGCGCTTGAGCAGATGCCTCGCTTCAACAGTTCGCTGTCGGAAGACGGTCAGCGTCTGACCCTGAAGAAATACATCAACATCGGTGTGGCGGTGGATACCCCGAACGGTCTGGTTGTTCCGGTATTCAAAGACGTCAACAAGAAAGGCATCATCGAGCTGTCTCGCGAGCTGATGACTATTTCTAAGAAAGCGCGTGACGGTAAGCTGACTGCGGGCGAAATGCAGGGCGGTTGCTTCACCATCTCCAGCATCGGCGGCCTGGGTACTACCCACTTCGCGCCGATTGTGAACGCGCCGGAAGTGGCTATCCTCGGCGTTTCCAAGTCCGCGATGGAGCCGGTGTGGAATGGTAAAGAGTTCGTGCCGCGTCTGATGCTGCCGATTTCTCTCTCCTTCGACCACCGCGTGATCGACGGTGCTGATGGTGCCCGTTTCATTACCATCATTAACAACACGCTGTCTGACATTCGCCGTCTGGTGATGTAAGTAAAAGAGCCGGCCCAACGGCCGGCTTTTTTCTGGTAATCTCATGAATGTATTGAGGTTATTAGCGAATAGACAAATCGGTTGCCGTTTGTTGTTTAAAAATTGTTAACAATTTTGTAAAATACCGACGGATAGAACGACCCGGTGGATAATGGGCGTCATAAAAAAAACGTCAGACCCGCCGGAGATAAATATATAGAGGTCATGATGAGTACTGAAATCAAAACTCAGGTCGTGGTACTTGGGGCAGGCCCCGCAGGTTACTCCGCTGCCTTCCGTTGCGCTGATTTAGGTCTGGAAACCGTAATCGTAGAACGTTACAACACCCTTGGCGGTGTTTGCCTGAACGTCGGCTGTATCCCTTCTAAAGCACTGCTGCACGTAGCAAAAGTTATCGAAGAAGCCAAAGCGCTGGCTGAACACGGTATCGTCTTCGGCGAACCGAAAACCGATATCGACAAGATTCGTACCTGGAAAGAGAAAGTGATCAATCAGCTGACCGGTGGTCTGGCTGGTATGGCGAAAGGCCGCAAAGTCAAAGTGGTCAACGGTCTGGGTAAATTCACCGGGGCTAACACCCTGGAAGTTGAAGGTGAGAACGGCAAAACCGTGATCAACTTCGACAACGCGATCATTGCAGCGGGTTCTCGCCCGATCCAACTGCCGTTTATTCCGCATGAAGATCCGCGTATCTGGGACTCCACTGACGCGCTGGAACTGAAAGAAGTACCAGAACGCCTGCTGGTAATGGGCGGCGGTATCATCGGTCTGGAAATGGGCACCGTATACCACGCGCTGGGTTCACAGATTGACGTGGTTGAAATGTTCGACCAGGTTATCCCGGCAGCTGACAAAGACATCGTTAAAGTCTTCACCAAGCGTATCAGCAAGAAATTCAACCTGATGCTGGAAACCAAAGTTACCGCCGTTGAAGCGAAAGAAGACGGCATTTATGTGACGATGGAAGGCAAAAAAGCACCCGCTGAACCGCAGCGTTACGACGCCGTGCTGGTAGCGATTGGTCGTGTGCCGAACGGTAAAAACCTCGACGCAGGCAAAGCTGGCGTGGAAGTTGACGACCGTGGTTTCATCCGCGTTGACAAACAGCTGCGTACCAACGTACCGCACATCTTTGCTATCGGCGATATCGTCGGTCAGCCGATGCTGGCACACAAAGGTGTTCACGAAGGTCACGTTGCCGCTGAAGTTATCGCCGGTAAGAAACACTACTTCGATCCGAAAGTTATCCCGTCCATCGCCTATACCGAACCAGAAGTTGCATGGGTAGGTCTGACTGAGAAAGAAGCGAAAGAGAAAGGCATCAGCTACGAAACCGCCACCTTCCCGTGGGCTGCTTCTGGTCGTGCGATCGCTTCCGACTGCGCAGACGGTATGACCAAGCTGATTTTCGACAAAGAATCTCACCGTGTGATCGGTGGTGCGATTGTCGGTACTAACGGCGGCGAGCTGCTGGGTGAAATCGGCCTGGCAATCGAAATGGGTTGTGATGCTGAAGACATCGCACTGACCATCCACGCGCACCCGACTCTGCACGAGTCTGTGGGCCTGGCGGCAGAAGTGTTCGAAGGTAGCATTACTGACCTGCCGAACCCGAAAGCGAAGAAGAAGTAATTTTTCGTTTGCCGGGACATCTGGCAATTAAAAAAGCGGCTAACCACGCCGCTTTTTTTACGCCTGTAATTTACCTTTCCAGTCGCCTTGCTCCGCGCTCAGAGAGACGTTCGCGTACTGCTGACCGTTGCTCGTTATTCAGCCTGGCAGTATGGTTACTGTCGTTTAGACGTTGTGGGCGGCTCTCCTGAACTTTCACCCGAAAAACCTGACGTTGTTCAGGTGATGCTGATTGAACACGCTGGCGGGCGTTATCACGTTGCTGTTGGTTCAGTGGGCGCTGCTGTACTTTTTCCTTAAACACCTGGCGCTGCTCAGGCGAGGCTGACTGAATACGCTCACGCGCTGCGTCTCTTCGCTGCTGGATCTGTGGGTTAGTCTGCATTTTCTCGCGGACTGCCTGGCGCTGCTCAGGCGAGGCGGACTGAATGCGCTCACGCGCTGCCTCTCTTCGCTGCTGGATCTGCGGGTTAGTCTGCATTCTCTCGCGAACTGCCTGGCGCTGCTCAGGAGAAGCTGACTGATAACGCTGACGAGCGGCGTCCTTTTGTTGCTGGATCAGTGGTTGGCGACGGCTGAAGTCGCGGAAGTCGTCATAGCTCCCATAGTGTTCAGCTTCATTAAACCGCTGTGCCGCTGCCTGACGCTGGGTATCTCGTGTAATGACGGGGGCGGCGTGTGTTCGTTGCTGAAACTGACTTGCTGCCGCCTGACGCTGGCTGTCGCGTGTTGGAGCAGGTAGCTGCGTGGCACTCATTCCGCCGTTGACATCGGTTTGATGAAACCGCTTTGCCATATCCTGATCATGATAGGGCACACCATTACGGTAGTTTGGATTGTGCCGCCATGCCATATTCTTATCAGTAAGATGCTCACCGGTGATACGGTTGAAATTGTTGATGTCGATATTGATGTTGTCGCCGTTGTGTTGCCAGCCATTACCGTCACGATGACCGCCATCGTGGTGATGATAATCATCATCGTCATGATGATGATGGTCATGATCGTCGTCGTCCCAGTCGATGCTGCTGAATAGTGCGTACGTGGTAGCAACGCCCATGCTATAGCCGAATCCGCGCACAAAGCTGTCAACAAACGGTTCTCCGGCTGGTGGTGGCAGATAAACCGGCGGATACGCAGTATTGGCCCAGTTCCCGTAAACCACGGTTGGGTTGTAGTTGGGAATATAGACTACATCAGGATTGGCGGGCTCAATGGAAATGACTGTTGTTGCCGGCTCTGTAATGACAGGGTTGGCAGTTGAAACGGTATTGGATGGTATGACGGGAGCCGTGACTGTCTGTGTTACCGGTACAGTTTTCTTCGTTGTGGTAATAACTTTCTGTTCGGTTGATGACTTCAGCGAGCCGGTTTGTTGCGCCAGTTGCCGCAATCGCTGTACCGAGTCCATCACGTCCTGCGGCTGCGCCAGAAAAGCATCGCCCAGGTTTTGCACCCATTGCGGGTTTTCGCCCATCAACGCCATCAATTGTGGAAAGGCCACCAGTGATTTGACGCTAGCGTCCCACGGCTGGTCAGATACCGCCTGAATAGCAGCATCGCCTTGTTTAAGTGGATTATCGTGCGACCATTGCACTGCTTGAGCAACGTTTGCCGGATAGGTTGATGCCATTAACACTTGTGAAAGCAGAGAGTCGGGGTACAGCGCGACGGGCGCGACCCATTGATCTATTTGTGCAGTGCTGAATGCGGATTTGACGACGGCGGGTGTTACGGGAGGTGCGGAAACCGTTGCAGGAAGCGTAACCGCGGCAGCGTCAGACACAGCCAGTTGTGTCGATTGCGGTTCCACAGGCGCTTCCACTGTGCGGCTTTTTATATATAGCCCGGTAGAGGCGGCACAAAGCCCGGCACTGCAAATTAGCGCCAGCACATGGGGTTTAAACGGCAAAGTCATTTTCATAATTCGGATCTCAAGGAAATCGCAATGGTCGGCGAACTGCCACCCGCAGGTGCTGTAAATCTGAGTATAAAGAGGCGGTAGTTTAAATTTTGACTAATCTTGGGATTCGTTGAGAAAGGTGATTATCACCATGCGAATTAACGAAGTTTTTACGGAGGGAAACAATCTCTAGACCATCCTTAACGATTCAGCCACTTTTTTATGTTGCTTTTTTGTAAACAGATTAACACATCGTCAAAATCCTGCTATTCTGCCCGTTGCGGTACTGGGCATTTACCCTACAAACTGCTGTCTCACAGGAGCGTGAAGAGAATCGCCTGCCGCACTATGACAATGAGAGCGAGGAGAACCGTCGTGCTAGAAGAATACCGTAAGCACGTAGCTGAGCGTGCCGCTGAGGGGATTGCGCCCAAACCCCTGGATGCAAACCAAATGGCCGCACTTGTAGAGCTGCTGAAAAACCCGCCCGCGGGCGAAGAAGAATTCCTGTTAGATCTATTAACCAACCGTGTTCCCCCAGGCGTCGATGAAGCCGCCTATGTCAAAGCAGGCTTCTTGGCTGCTATCGCTAAAGGCGAAGCCAAATCCCCTCTGCTGACTCCGGAAAAAGCCATCGAACTGCTGGGTACCATGCAGGGTGGTTACAACATTCATCCGCTGATCGACGCGCTGGATGATGCCAAACTGGCACCGATCGCTGCCAAAGCACTTTCTCACACGCTGCTGATGTTTGATAACTTCTATGACGTAGAAGAGAAAGCCAAAGCAGGCAACGAATATGCGAAGCAGGTAATGCAGTCCTGGGCGGATGCCGAATGGTTCCTGAATCGCCCGGCGCTGGCTGAAAAACTGACCGTTACCGTCTTCAAAGTCACTGGCGAAACTAACACCGATGACCTTTCTCCGGCACCGGATGCGTGGTCACGCCCGGATATCCCACTGCACGCGCTGGCCATGCTGAAAAACGCCCGTGAAGGCATCGAGCCAGACCAGCCAGGTGTTGTTGGTCCGATCAAGCAAATCGAAGCTCTGCAACAGAAAGGTTTCCCGCTGGCATATGTCGGTGACGTTGTGGGTACGGGGTCTTCGCGTAAATCCGCCACCAACTCCGTTCTGTGGTTTATGGGCGATGATATTCCACATGTGCCGAACAAACGCGGCGGTGGTTTGTGCCTCGGCGGTAAAATTGCACCCATCTTCTTTAACACGATGGAAGATGCGGGGGCACTGCCAATTGAAGTGGACGTCTCTAACCTGAACATGGGCGACGTAATTGACGTTTATCCGTACAAAGGCGAAGTGCGTAACCACGAAACAGGCGAACTGCTGGCGACCTTCGAACTGAAAACCGACGTGCTGATTGATGAAGTGCGTGCTGGCGGCCGTATTCCGCTGATTATCGGGCGTGGCCTGACCACCAAAGCGCGTGAAGCACTTGGTCTGCCGCACAGTGATGTGTTCCGTCAGGCGAAAGATGTCGCTGAGAGCGATCGCGGCTTCTCGCTGGCGCAGAAAATGGTAGGCCGTGCCTGTGGCGTGAAAGGCATTCGTCCGGGCGCGTACTGTGAACCGAAAATGACTTCTGTAGGCTCTCAGGACACCACAGGCCCGATGACCCGTGATGAACTGAAAGACCTGGCGTGCCTGGGCTTCTCGGCTGACCTGGTGATGCAGTCTTTCTGCCACACCGCGGCGTATCCGAAGCCAGTTGACGTGAACACGCACCACACGCTGCCGGACTTCATTATGAACCGTGGCGGTGTGTCGCTGCGTCCGGGTGACGGCGTAATCCACTCCTGGCTGAACCGTATGCTGCTGCCGGATACCGTCGGTACCGGTGGTGACTCCCATACCCGTTTCCCGATCGGTATCTCTTTTCCGGCGGGTTCTGGTCTGGTGGCATTTGCAGCCGCAACAGGCGTAATGCCGCTGGATATGCCGGAATCCGTTCTGGTGCGCTTCAAAGGCAAAATGCAGCCGGGCATCACCCTGCGCGATCTGGTACACGCTATTCCGCTGTATGCGATCAAACAAGGTCTGCTGACCGTTGAGAAGAAAGGCAAGAAAAACATCTTCTCAGGTCGCATTCTGGAAATTGAAGGTCTGCCGGATCTGAAAGTTGAGCAGGCATTTGAACTGACCGATGCGTCCGCCGAGCGTTCTGCTGCCGGTTGTACCATCAAGCTGAACAAAGAACCGATCATCGAATACCTGAACTCTAATATCGTCCTGCTGAAGTGGATGATCGCGGAAGGTTACGGCGATCGTCGTACCCTGGAACGTCGTATTCAGGGCATGGAAAAATGGCTGGCGAATCCTGAGCTGCTGGAAGCCGATGCAGATGCGGAATACGCGGCAGTGATCGACATCGATCTGGCGGATATTAAAGAGCCAATCCTGTGTGCTCCGAACGACCCGGATGACGCGCGTCCGCTGTCTGCGGTACAGGGTGAGAAGATCGACGAAGTGTTTATCGGTTCCTGCATGACCAACATCGGTCACTTCCGTGCTGCGGGTAAATTGCTGGATGCGCATAAAGGCCAGTTGCCGACCCGCCTGTGGGTGGCACCGCCAACCCGTATGGACGCCGCACAGTTGACCGAAGAAGGCTACTACAGCGTCTTCGGTAAGAGTGGTGCGCGTATCGAGATCCCTGGCTGTTCCCTGTGTATGGGCAACCAGGCGCGTGTAGCAGACGGTGCGACGGTGGTTTCCACCTCGACCCGTAACTTCCCGAACCGTCTGGGTACTGGCGCGAATGTCTTCCTGGCTTCTGCGGAACTGGCTGCTGTTGCGGCGCTGATTGGCAAACTACCGACGCCGGAAGAGTACCAGACCTACGTGGCGCAGGTGGATAAAACTGCCGTTGATACTTACCGTTACCTGAACTTCAACCAGCTTTCTCAGTACACCGAAAAAGCCGATGGTGTGATTTTCCAGACTGCGGTTTAAAAAGTCAGCGCACGCGCTGCGCATAAACGACACAATGCCCGGTGAATGAGATCCCCGGGCATTTTTTTATCTCTAAACCATCGCCGTTCCGCTGTTTTTCTCCGGTAAGGCTGCGATAATTACATCAATGGCGCAATGCGATTTCGGTGCATTGCCGGGAGCAGAGGAACACACTATGGATTACGAATTTCTGCGCGATATTACCGGAGTGGTAAAGGTGCGTATGTCCATGGGGCATGAAGTGGTCGGGCACTGGTTTAATGAAGAGGTGAAAGAAAACCTGGCCTTGCTTGATGAAGTGGAACAAGCAGCGCACGCACTGAAAGGTAGCGAACGGTCCTGGCAACGGGCAGGGCATGAATACACCCTGTGGATGGACGGTGAAGAGGTGATGGTTCGCGCCAATCAACTGGAATTCGCTGGCGATGAAATGGAAGAGGGGATGAACTACTACGACGAAGAAAGCCTGTCGCTATGCGGCGTTGAGGATTTTCTGCAGGTCGTGGCGGCTTACCGCAATTTCGTGCAGCAGAAGTAAATAAATCTGGCGGAGCCTGGGAGCTCCGCCAGAGCCGTTAAACAGCTGGCATATTGCGCCCGTAATAAATCTCGCGCATCTCTTTCCACAGCGCAGCGGTAATTTCCTGGCGCTCGCTGTCGGTTAAATCTTCCGGTTTGGTGTGGAACATGTAGTGCTTAAGGTCGAACTCTTTAAGCAACATCTTGGTATGGAAGATATTTTCCTGATAGACGTTTACATCCACCATGTCATACAGCGCCTTCATATCGTCAGACATAAAGTTCTGAATCGAATTAATCTCATGGTCGATAAAGTGCTTCATACCGTTAATGTCGCGAGTAAAACCGCGCACGCGATAATCAATGGTTACGATATCGGACTCAAGCTGGTGGATCAGGTAATTCAGCGCCTTCAGCGGAGAAATCACGCCGCAGGTAGAGACTTCAATATCGGCGCGGAAGGTACATAAACCGCCTTCAGGATGACTTTCCGGGTAGGTATGTACGCAAATATGACTTTTATCGAGATGGGCAACGACCGTTTCTGGCAGTGGGCCGGGGTGTTCTGTTTTGTCGATGAGTTTCGGGTCAACCGGTTCTTCACTCACCAGAATAGTGACGCTGGCACCCTGTGGTTCGTAATCCTGGCGGGCGATGTTAAGAATATTGGCCCCGATAATGGAACAGGTTTCTGACAGGATTTCGGTCAGACGGTTGGCATTATAGAGTTCATCGATATAAGCAATATAACCGTCGCGCTCTTCGGCAGTTTTGGCGTAGCAGATATCGTAAATACAAAAACTCAGACTTTTGGTCAGATTATTAAAGCCATGCAGTTTCAGTTTTTTCAATTTCTTATCTTCTCCTTAGGACGGCTGTGAAGCCAGTGCGTCTTGCAGATACTGGGGTAAGGCAAAAGCTGCCGTATGGACTGCCGGATTGTAATAACGGCATTTCAGGCCACAGGCGAGAAAACGCGCCTGAATAATTTCGGTTGAGAGATGGCGTAAGGCGTCGTTATCTGTCGCCCATGCAAAAGTCATGATACCGCCGTAATAGGTCGGGATCGCCGCCTGATAAAAGCCAACGTCGCTGAAGTAATGGCTGAGTTTGCGATGGCTGTCGATGGCTTCTTCCTGCTGTAAAAAGCAGACGCCGTTTTGTGCGACGAAGATACCGCCAGGATTCAGGCAACGTTTGCAGCCTTCATAAAATGCCGAAGTGAAAAGGCTTTCGCCGGGACCGATAGGATCGGTGCAGTCGGAGATAATGACATCAAAGGTCTGGCTGGTTTGATTAACGAAATTGACGCCATCGTCGATCACCAGCTTAAAGCGCGGATCGTCGTAGCTACCGGCGTTATGGTTGGGTAGATACTGACGGCAGAACGACACGACACCCGCATCGATTTCCACCATCGTGATTGACTCAACGTTTTTATGTCGGGTTACTTCACGCAGCATGGCACCGTCGCCGCCGCCGATAATCAGCACATGTTTCGCGTGACCGTGGGCCAGTAGCGGAACATGGGTCATCATCTCATGATAGATAAACTCGTCGCGCTCGGTGGTTTGTACTACGCCATCCAGCGCCATTACGCGACCAAATGCAGCGTTCTCAAAAATGATCAGATCCTGGTGATCGGTCTTTTCATGATACAGAACGTTATCTACCGCAAAGTACTGCCCAAACTGGTCGTGTAGCGTTTCATGCCACTGTTTTTTTTCGGCCATGGGTTGATACCTCCTTTGTTAACACCCGTAAAAAAAGGGCGCAACATAATAGCTAACATTGACCGCGGATGCACGGTCAATATTTCTACAAAAAGGTATCAGGGATTATTTGACGTAGGCAAGCAGGCTTAAGGAATCGCGGGCCAGGGCTTTGCATTTTTTAGCGACGGGAATGCCAATGCCGCTGAGATCGCGGTAGCTGTCTTCACCGAGGGCTTTCATGTCGAAGGTGTCGTAGTTACTGAGATCCCACTGGTTTTGCTGGGCGAAAAAGACCAGTGCGCGACGAATTTGCCCGTTAGGTAAGTTCTGGTAACCACAATCGTTCTTCAGAAAGACAAAAACTGCCGTTAAATCGGCCATATCTTCGGCTTCAGACTCGCTGAGCGCGTAACTGTTTGCGCAAACGGCCATCAGGCTGCCGAATAACACTGTTCTGAAAAACGTCTTCATTGCTTCTACCAGGGGCTTAAAGAAGATAAACGTTAGCACACTGCGAGCGAGGCGACGACCATTATTGTCGATTAAATTGTGTCTGCGGCTTGACCTTCCCGTAAGGGGAAGGACTATGCTCAACGTTTGATTTTGTTTCGCCTGCTTAAGAATAAGGAAATAACTATGCAACGTCGTGATTTCTTGAAATATTCCGTCGCACTGGGTGTGGCTTCAGCCTTGCCACTGTGGAGCCGTGCAGTCTTTGCGGCGGAACGCCCAACGTTACCGATCCCTGATTTGCTCACGACCGATGCCCGTAATCGCATTCAGTTAACTATTGGCGCAGGTCAGTCTACCTTTGGCGAGAAAACTGCAACTACCTGGGGCTATAACGGCAATCTGCTGGGGCCGGCGGTGAAATTACAGCGCGGCAAAGCGGTAACGGTTGATATCTATAACCAACTGACGGAAGAGACGACGTTGCACTGGCACGGGCTGGAAGTACCGGGTGAAGTCGACGGCGGCCCACAGGGAATTATTCCGCCAGGTGGCAAGCGCTCGGTGACGTTGAACGTTGATCAACCTGCCGCTACCTGCTGGTTCCATCCACATCAACATGGCAAGACCGGGCGACAGGTGGCGATGGGGCTGGCTGGTCTGGTGGTGATTGAAGATGACGAGATCCTGAAATTAATGCTGCCAAAACAGTGGGGTATCGATGATGTTCCGGTGATCGTTCAGGATAAGAAATTTAGCGCCGACGGGCAGATTGATTATCAACTGGATGTGATGACCGCCGCCGTGGGCTGGTTTGGCGATACGTTGCTGACCAACGGTGCAATCTACCCGCAACACGCTGCCCCGCGTGGTTGGCTGCGCCTGCGTTTGCTCAATGGCTGTAATGCCCGCTCGCTCAATTTCGCCACCAGCGACAATCGCCCGCTTTATGTGATTGCCAGCGACGGTGGTCTGCTACCTGAACCGGTGAAGGTGAGCGAACTGCCGGTGCTGATGGGCGAGCGTTTTGAAGTGCTGGTGGAGGTTAACGACAACAAACCCTTTGACCTGGTGACGCTGCCGGTCAGCCAGATGGGGATGGCGATTGCACCGTTTGACAAGCCGCATCCGGTAATGCGGATTCAGCCGATTGCTATTAGTGCCTCCGGTGCTTTGCCAGACACATTAAGTAGCCTGCCTGCGTTACCTTCGCTGGAAGGGCTGACGGTACGCAAGCTGCAACTTTCTATGGACCCGATGCTCGATATGATGGGGATGCAGATGCTAATGGAGAAATATGGCGATCAGGCGATGGCCGGAATGGATCACAGCCAGATGATGGGCCATATGGGGCACGGCAATATGAATCATATGAACCACGGCGGGAAGTTCGATTTCCACCATGCCAATAAAATCAACGGTCAGGCGTTTGATATGAATAAGCCGATGTTTGCGGCGGCGAAAGGGCAGTACGAACGTTGGGTTATCTCTGGCGTGGGCGACATGATGCTGCATCCGTTCCATATTCACGGCACGCAGTTCCGTATCTTGTCAGAAAATGGCAAACCGCCAGCGGCTCATCGCGCGGGCTGGAAAGATACCGTTAAGGTAGAAGGCAATGTCAGTGAAGTGCTGGTGAAGTTTAATCACGACGCACCGAAAGAACATGCTTATATGGCGCACTGCCATCTGCTGGAGCATGAAGATACGGGGATGATGTTAGGGTTTACGGTATAAAAAGACCGTATTCGGGAATATGCCCGGATCTCTCCGGGCATTAAACTGATGACAAACGCAAATCTGCCTGATGCGCTACGCTTATCAGGCCTACGTTACCTGTGCAATCCATTGATTTTGCACAATTTTGTAGGCTGGATAAGGCGTTCACGCCGCATCCGGCATGAACAACGCGCACGTTGTCAGCAATCTGAGCAAGTCTTACTTCACATCATCCGGCAGGGCATAAGCCACAATATAGTCACCCATCTTCGTACCAAATGAACCGTGACCGCCTGCGGAGATCACCACATACTGCTTACCATTCACTTCATAGGTCATTGGCGTCGCCTGACCACCCGCTGGTAAACGACCCTGCCACAGTTTTTCACCGTTGCTCATGTTGTAAGCGCGCAGGTAGTTATCTGCCGTAGCGGCGATAAACAGCACGTTACCCGCCGTGGAGATTGGCCCGCCCAGCATCGGCATACCCATATTGAACGGCACCGGTACAGGCATCGGGAACGGCATACTGTCCTGCGGCGTACCAATACGTTTCTTCCACACCACTTCATTAGTTTTCAGATCCAGCGCCGAGATATAACCCCATGCTGGCTGTTTACATGGCAGACCAAATGGTGAGAGGAACGGGTTGAGCGTGACACCATACGGTACACCGTACTGTGGCTGAATGCCGGATTCCGTACCCGTGCCTTTGGCATCTTTCGGCTGCTCCATCGGGTTACCCGGACCGCGTGGGATCAGTTTCGAAACAAACGGCAGTGCCATTGGGTTGGCAATTGCCACTTCACGATTTGGATCAACGGAAATCCCGCCCCATTCAAACATTCCCAGGTTACCCGGGAAGACCAGCGTGCCCTGTTCAGATGGCGGCGTGAAAATGCCTTCATAGCGCATCTGGTGGAACATCACGCGGCACACCAGTTGGTCAAACATGGTGGCTCCCCACATATCCGCACCGCTCAAATCTTTCGTCGGACGGAAGCTCAGTTCCGAGAATGGTTGAGTAGGGGTAACGTAATCGCCTTTGGCAGCACCTTGGGGAACCGGTTTTTCCGGTGCCGGAACCACCAGTTCGCCATTACGACGATCGAGCACAAAAATGTTGCCGGTTTTCGCCGGAGCGTAAATAACTGGCACTTTCTGACCATTAACGGTGATGTCCGCCAGCGTCGGCTGTGCCGGAAGATCCATATCCCACAGGTCGTGGTGAACGGTCTGGTAGCTCCACGCCAATTTCCCGGTTGTGGCATTCAGCGCCAGAATCGAGCTGGCATAACGTTCCTGTTCCGGTGTGCGGTTACCGCCCCAGATATCCGGCGTGGTCACGCCCATCGGCAGATACACCAGATCCAGCTTCGCGTCATAGGCCGCTGGTGCCCACGAGTTTGGCGAGTTAAAGGTAAAGGTGTGTTCGTCAGACGGGATTGCGTTCGGATCTTTCGCGCCCGGATCAAAAGCCCACAGCAGCTCCCCGGTGTTGACATCGAAACCACGGATCACGCCAGACGTTTCGCGGGTTGAGAAGTTATCGGTGACTGAACCCGCCATCACGATGGTTTTATCGGTGATAATCGGCGGCGAAGTCGGTTCATACAGACCCGGTTTGGTGTCTGGCATATTGCTTTGCAGATTGAGCACGCCTTTATTGGCGAAGGTTTCGCACAGTTTGCCGTTTTCAGCGTTAATCGCAATCAGTCGACCATCATTGACTGGAAGAATGATACGACGCGGGCAATCCGCCATCACTTCCGGCGAAGCCGTTTCTGCTTTGGCTTCATGATAAGAGACGCCACGGCAGGTTACGTGCTGGAAAGACTCGTTAGTTTTCAGCTCAGGATCGTAATGCCATTTCTCTTTGCCGCTGGCGGCATCGAGCGCAAACAGGCGCTGGTGAGCGGTACACAGGTAAAGGGTGTCGCCCACTTTAATCGGCGTCACTTCATTGGTGATTTCGCCCGGATCGTTCGGCTGCTTCACATCGCCAGTACGGAACACCCAGGCTTCTTTCAGATTATGGACGTTATCGGCGTTAATTTGTTTCAGAGGTGAAAAGCGTTGACCTTCCTGATTGCGACCATAGGCAGGCCAGTCCTGATCGGCAACGGGTGAGATAGCTTCCGCAGGTGTGGCATCGGCGCTTAAGGTGCCGTTGATTTCCTGCGGATCGTTAAATCCGGCCCAGGTCAGGATACTACCGCTAATCAGCAGTGCCACCACCAGTGCGGCAACTGCGCCGCTGGCAGGAATGACCAGGCGACGCCAGACAAACGGCAGGATCAGCCAGATGCCGAAGAAGACCAGAATATCGCTGCGCGGAGTCAGCGCCCAGAAGTCGAAACCAACTTCCCAGACGCCCCAAATCATGGTGCCGAGCAGCAAGGCGGCGTATAGCCAAAGCGCGGCACGTTTACTGCGCCACAGCATCCAGGCGACGCCGAGCATCACAAGGCCAGCGATAGGGTAGTACCAGGAGCCGCCAATCGCGACCAGCCAGCCTCCGCCAATGAGTAGATACAGCCCGCAAAGCGCTGCAAAAAGGGCTGTTAGCGTGACGAGTAATCGTCGCGAGCCTGTATTGTTAATTGCCATAAAGAGACACCATTTCAATTCATTAATATTTTAGTAGCAATTAATTATAGGTTTTAACATGTGTGATCGTCATCACAATTCGAGCTTTATTAACAGATTCCGCGAATGAATAGTTTTACTGGTATACTGCGTGTCTTGCGCTTTGTTGCGGTGCCAAAACCTGCCCGTGCGAAGTGATTTGTTTTTAAATCATATGGTTAGAGATATGAAACATACTGTAGAAGTAATGATCCCCGAAGCGGAGATTAAAGCGCGTATCGCCGAACTGGGTCGTCAGATTACTGAGCGTTACAAAGACAGCGGCAGCGATATGGTGCTGGTGGGTCTGCTGCGTGGCTCATTTATGTTTATGGCGGACCTGTGCCGTGAAGTTCAGGTATCTCATGAAGTCGACTTTATGACCGCCTCCAGCTACGGTAGCGGCATGTCCACCACCCGTGATGTGAAAATCCTCAAAGATCTGGATGAAGATATCCGTGGCAAGGACGTGCTGATTGTTGAAGATATCATCGACTCGGGGAATACACTGTCGAAAGTGCGTGAGATCTTAAGCCTGCGCGAACCGAAGTCGCTGGCGATTTGTACGCTGCTGGATAAACCGTCCCGTCGTGAAGTGAACGTCCCGGTTGAATTTATCGGTTTCTCGATCCCGGATGAGTTTGTGGTGGGTTACGGCATTGATTACGCACAGCGTTATCGTCATCTGCCGTATATCGGCAAAGTGATTCTGCTGGACGAGTAAGTGTGAAGTTGCCGGATGTGTTGCATCCGGCATGGCATTTTTATTTGTGGTTGGCGTGTTTCAGCTTGAGGTTGGAAATCCCGTGACGGTAACGTTGCTCAAGGGTTTCGCGGTTGGTGGCAGTAACATCCAGATCACGCAGCAAGCCGTCGTGAATGCCATAGGCCCAGCCGTGAATGGTAACTTTCTGCCCGCGTTTCCACGCTGATTGCATAATGGTGGAGTGGCCCAGGTTATACACCTGTTCCATGACGTTCAGTTCACACAAGGTATCCAGACGGCGCTCTTGCGGCATTTCGCCGAGCAATGAGCTATGTTTGAACCAGATATCGCGGATATGCAGCAGCCAGTTGTTTATAAGCCCCAGTTCCGGGTTTTCAACTGCGGCTTGTACGCCGCCGCAACCGTAGTGGCCACAGATAATAATGTGTTCAACTTCGAGTACATCCACTGCATACTGAACCACGGAAAGGCAGTTCAGGTCGGTGTGAATGACCAGGTTAGCAACATTACGGTGAACAAAGAGTTCGCCCGGCTCAAGACCGGTTAAACGTTCTGCAGGAACGCGACTGTCGGAACATCCAATCCATAGAAAGCGCGGTTTTTGCGCTTGTGCCAGTTTCTCAAAAAACCCGGGATCCTCTTCCACCAGCATTTTTGACCATAGTGCATTGTTGCTGATGAGTGTATCTATGTCTTTCATGGAGGTTAACGACCTGTAACCAAATAATTACGTTTGGCTAATATAGGGCAACTCCGGGACGATTTAAACCACAGATAAAGTGTAAGAACGTAAGGTAAGTAAAAATTTATGACCATTGCACTGGAACTTCAACAGCTTAAAAAAACCTATCCAGGCGGCGTTCAGGCGCTTCGTGGAATAGATTTGCAGGTCGAAGCGGGTGATTTTTATGCGCTTCTCGGGCCGAACGGGGCCGGGAAATCGACCACTATCGGTATTATCAGCTCTCTGGTAAATAAAACCTCCGGGCGGGTCAGCGTATTTGGTTACGATCTCGAGAAGGATGTCGTGAACGCTAAACGTCAGTTGGGACTGGTGCCGCAGGAATTTAACTTCAACCCGTTTGAAACCGTGCAGCAAATTGTGGTGAATCAGGCAGGGTACTACGGTGTGGAGCGCAAAGAGGCGTACATCCGCAGCGAAAAATATCTTAAGCAGCTCGATTTATGGGGAAAACGCAACGAACGTGCGCGCATGTTATCTGGCGGGATGAAGCGCCGTTTAATGATTGCCCGTGCGTTAATGCATGAACCTAAACTACTGATTCTCGACGAGCCGACTGCAGGCGTGGATATTGAACTTCGCCGCTCAATGTGGGGCTTTTTGAAGGATTTAAACGACAAAGGCACCACCATCATTCTCACCACACACTACCTGGAAGAAGCAGAAATGCTGTGCCGCAATATCGGCATTATTCAACACGGTGAGCTGGTGGAAAATACCTCGATGAAGGCGCTGCTGGCGAAGCTGAAATCGGAAACCTTTATTCTCGATCTCGCACCGAAAAGTCCGTTACCGAAGCTCGATGGCTATCAGTACCGGCTGGTGGATACCGCGACGCTGGAAGTTGAAGTGCTGCGTGAGCAGGGGATCAACAGCGTATTCACGCAGTTAAGTGAGCAGGGCATTCAGGTATTAAGTATGCGTAACAAAGCTAACCGTCTGGAAGAGCTGTTTGTTTCACTGGTTAATGAAAAACAAGGAGATCGCGCATGATGCATCTTTACTGGGTGGCGCTAAAAAGCATCTGGGCGAAAGAGATCCATCGCTTTATGCGTATCTGGGTGCAGACGCTGGTGCCGCCAGTCATCACCATGACCCTTTACTTTATTATCTTCGGTAACCTGATTGGTTCGCGTATTGGCGATATGCATGGCTTCAGCTACATGCAGTTCATCGTACCGGGGCTGATCATGATGTCGGTGATCACCAACGCCTACGCTAACGTCGCGTCATCATTTTTTGGTGCCAAATTCCAGCGTAATATTGAAGAGCTGCTGGTAGCGCCGGTTCCGACTCACGTCATTATTGCCGGATATGTCGGCGGTGGCGTGGCGCGTGGTCTGTTTGTTGGCATTCTGGTGACGGCAATTTCACTGTTTTTTGTGCCGTTTCAGGTGCATTCGTGGGTATTCGTTGCCTTAACCCTGGTGCTCACGGCGGTGTTGTTCTCCCTTGCGGGTTTGCTGAACGGCGTGTTTGCCAAAACGTTCGATGACATCAGCCTGGTGCCAACCTTTGTGTTAACGCCACTCACGTATTTGGGTGGGGTCTTTTACTCCCTGACTTTGTTGCCGCCGTTCTGGCAAGGGCTGTCGCACCTGAACCCAATCGTTTATATGATCAGTGGTTTCCGCTACGGCTTCCTCGGTATCAATGATGTTCCGCTGGTCACTACCTTTGGCGTACTGGTGGTCTTTATTGTGGCGTTTTATTTGATCTGTTGGTCGCTGATCCAACGTGGACGTGGTTTGCGTAGCTAAGGCTATTTCCTCTCCTCTGGATTTTGGGGAGAGGAGTTTTGACGGCTATCACCCTTTATCAACAATGGTCAGGGTAGACTGATTTTCGGCTAAGGAGGAAGGCGATGTTAGGTTGGGTAATTACCTGTCACGATGACCGGGCGCAAGAGATACTGGATGCGCTGGAGAAAAAACATGGGGCGCTTCTTCAGTGCCGGGCCGTGAATTTCTGGCGCGGATTAAGTTCTAATATGCTCAGCCGCATGATGTGCGATGCTCTGCATGAAGCGGACTCTGGTGAGGGTGTCATCTTCTTAACCGATATAGCCGGAGCGCCACCGTACCGCGTGGCTTCGCTATTAAGCCACAAACACTCCCGTTGCGAAGTGATTTCTGGTGTCACGTTACCGTTAATTGAACAGATGATGGCTTGCCGTGAAACCATGACCAGTTCAGAGTTTCGCGAGCGTATTGTCGAACTGGGTGCGCCGGAGGTGAGTAGTCTTTGGCACCAGCAACAAAAAAATCCGCCTTTCGTCCTCAAACATAATTTGTATGAGTATTAACCCGCGATTCTGATGGCGCTTTTGCTACAATAAAAGCGTTGTTTCACCCTCGGTTATTTTTTCATGTACAAACAAGCTGTTATTCTCCTGCTGATGCTGTTTACCGCAAGTGTCAGTGCCGCGTTACCTGCCCGTTATATGCAAACCATCGAAAATGCTGCGGTCTGGGCGCAAATTGGTGACAAGATGGTGACCGTGGGGAATATTCGGGCCGGACAAATCATTGCCGTGGAGCCCACTGCCGCAAGTTATTACGCATTTAATTTTGGCTTTGGTAAAGGGTTTATCGATAAAGGCCATCTCGAGTCGGTTCAGGGGCGACAAAAAGTTGAAGACGGTTTGGGTGACCTCAACAAGCCGCTGAGTAATCAGAACTTAGTTACCTGGAAAGATACGCCGGTCTATAACGCGCCGAGTGTGGGCAGTGCGCCATTTGGGGTATTGGCGGACAATTTGCGCTACCCGATTTTGCATAAACTGAAAGACAGGTTAAATCAAACCTGGTATCAGGTCCGTATTGGCGATCGACTGGCCTATATCAGCGCGCTGGATGCCCAACCCGATAATGGCCTTCCGGTGCTAACTTATCACCATATTCTGCGCGACGAAGAAAACACCCGTTTTCGCCATACTTCGACGACCACCTCGGTACGCGCTTTCAATAACCAGATGGCCTGGCTGCGCGACAGGGGATACGCGACACTGAGCATGGCGCAGCTGGAAGGTTACGTGAAGAATAAGATCAATCTCCCTGCGCGAGCGGTGGTGATTACCTTTGATGATGGCCTCAAGTCGGTGAGCCGCTATGCGTATCCTGTATTGAAACAATATGGCATGAAGGCGACGGCGTTTGTTGTTACCTCGCGCATCAAACGTCACCCGCAGAAGTGGAACCCAAAATCGCTGCAATTTATGAGCGTTTCTGAGCTTAACGAAATTCGCGATGTTTTTGATTTTCAGTCACATACCCATTTTTTGCATCGGGTGGATGGCTATCGCCGCCCCATATTACTGAGTCGTAGTGAGCACAATATTCTGTTTGATTTTGCACGTTCACGCCGCGCTCTGGCGCAATTTAATCCGCATGTCTGGTATCTTTCGTATCCGTTTGGCGGCTTTAATGACAAAGCCGTGAAGGCAGCAAACGATGCCGGATTTCACCTGGCGGTGACAACCATGAAAGGCAAAGTAAAACCGGGGGATAATCCGTTGTTACTAAAACGACTTTATATCTTAAGAACGGATTCGCTGGAGACGATGTCGCGGCTGGTGAGTAACCAGCCGCAGGGATAACAATCAAGCAACCTGTACCGGAATCGCTTTCGCGGTACGTTTCATTTCATTGTCGCCTTCAAAATAGGCGACGTTGGGTCGCCAGGTGCGAGCTTCTTCATCTGGCATGGTAACGAAGCTGGCGATGATGACAATATCGCCGACGCTGGCGCAGTGGGCCGCCGCACCGTTAACAGAAATAATTCTCGAACCGCGTTCTGCCGCGATGGCATAAGTGGAGAAACGCTTGCCGTTGGTGACATTCCAGATATCAATGGCTTCGTTTTCGAGAATACCGGCTGCGTCAAGAAAATCCTGGTCAATGGCGCAAGAACCTTCATAGTGCAGGTCCGCATGAGTCACTTTCACGCGGTGGAGTTTGCCCTGCAGCATCGTGCGAATCATAACTTCTACCTTTCTACCCTGTCGTTAACGAAGCAGGCGATGCCTGCTTTGAGGAAATTCTCACGCAGTATTGCCCGATTTTTGTTTAGTGTCTACTCATCTGACGGCATTTACATCAGCAGTTTGCGTACCGTGCCGAAGCGTGCCATGTAACGGCTGTAACCAATTGAAATTTCTCTGAACGCTGCTCGGTAAACACTAAAGAGGTGGCTGACGATGGCACGCCTTGACTGGATACTGCCTTCACGCAAGACAACACGGAAGGCAGGGAAGATGGATGCACCGAGTACCACACCGCATGATGCAGTGTTTAAACAATTTTTAATGCACGCGGAGACGGCTCGCGACTTTCTGGAGATACATTTGCCAGTGGAATTACGAGAACTTTGTGACCTCAACACGCTTCATTTAGAGTCGGGGAGTTTCATTGAAGAGAGCCTGAAAGGACACAGCACGGACGTGCTCTATTCCGTGCAAATGCAGGGCAATCCCGGTTATCTGCATGTTGTGATTGAACACCAAAGCAAGCCGGATAAGAAAATGGCTTTTCGCATGATGCGTTATTCTATTGCCGCCATGCACCGGCATCTGGAGGCTGACCACGATAAGCTGCCGCTGGTGGTGCCGATACTGTTTTATCAGGGCGAGGCCACACCTTATCCGCTCTCAATGTGCTGGTTTGATATGTTTTACTCGCCTGAGCTGGCGCGACGCGTCTATAACAGTCCTTTCCCGCTGGTGGATATCACCATCATACCGGATGACGAAATCATGCAACATCGGCGGATTGCGATTCTCGAACTACTGCAAAAACATATTCGCCAGCGCGACTTAATGTTATTGCTGGAGCAACTGGTCACGCTGATTGACGAAGGGTATACTAGCGGAAGTCAGTTAGTTGCCATGCAAAACTATATGCTGCAACGCGGTCATACTGAACAAGCGGATTTGTTTTACGGTGTGTTGAGAGACAGGGAAACGGGAGGGGAGTCTATGATGACGCTGGCGCAGTGGTTTGAAGAGAGGGGAAGACAGGAGGAAAGGCAAGAATTCGTCCTGCGTCTTCTGAATAAAGGGATGTCTCGGGAAGACGTTGCAGAGATGGCAAATTTACCCCTTGCCGAGATTGATAAGCTGATTAACTAAGTTGTCTGCATCATCAGTTATAGCCAGATAATTGTTATTGTTAACTGACCAGATAATTAAGGGAACCTATGGAAATAAAGACACGGAGAGAAACCAGGCAGACGTTGGCGCAGTGGTTTGAAGAGAAGGGATTTCAGAAGGGATATCAAGAGGAACTCCAGAAGGTAAGACAGGAATTCGCCCAGCGTTTTCTAAGTAAAGGGATGTCTCGGGAAGACGTTGCAGAGGTGACAACTTTACCTCTTACAGAGATTGATAAGCTAATTAACTCTAACTAAATTGCCAGCGATATGAATAATCACTTACAGACGTCATCGCCATGACGTAGGGCAAATTAATAACTGGCGCCATCAGCCGTAGCGCCAGTTAAGTATTACGCCAGTTCGACCATTTTGTTGTCGATCAGGCGGGCATCGCCAAGCCAGGCGGCTACCAGAATCACAGCTCGTTTGCTGGTTTCAGAGACTTCCAGCAACGTGTCGGCATCGCGAATCTGAATATCATCGGCGCGGAAGCCTTTTTCATTCAGTTCTTGCCCGGCAATAGCAATAATTTCATCGAGATCCCGTTCGCCAGCCTGCAATTTGTCGGCAATCGAACTTAAAACTTTGTACAGACCGGGCGCAATTTTGCGTTGTTCTGCCGTCAGATAACCGTTACGGGAACTCAGTGCCAGACCGTCTTTGGCGCGCATAATTGGCACACCGACAATCTCAATATCAAAGCCCATATCAGCAACCATTTTGCGGATCAGCGCCAGTTGCTGAAAGTCCTTTTCACCGAAGCAGGCGATATCCGGCTGGACCAGGTTAAACAGCTTGCTGACGATAGTCGACACGCCGCGAAAATGCCCCGGCCGGCTGGCGCCCTCCAGCATGGTCGAAAGCCCTGGAACGTCAACGTAAGTATGGGTTTCAGTACCGTTCGGGTAGATCTCTTTTACCGAGGGCGCGAAAACCAGATCCACTTTGCGCTTGTTCAGCTTTTCGCAGTCTTCCTGCAAGGTCCGTGGGTAACGAGCCAGGTCCTCCGGGCGGTCGAACTGCATCGGGTTAACGAAAATACTGACGACGACCACATCGGCGCGGGCTTTGGCTTCGTCGACCAGCTTCATGTGGCCATCATGCAGGTTGCCCATAGTAGGCACCAGCGCCACGCGCTTGCCTTCCATACGCAGGCGGCGAATTTGCTGACGCAGCAGCGGCAGGGTTTCGATAATTAACACAACGTCACTCCTTAATGGAAACTGTGTTCTTCGCCCGGATAAACGCCGGACTCCACTTCAGCCATATACTGCCGCACAGCCGCGCGGATGTCGCCCGTTTCAGCGAGGAAATTTTTGGCAAATTTAGGGATATGGCCGCCGGTAATGCCGAACGCATCGTGCATCACGAGGATCTGCCCGTCAGTGACGTTGCCTGCGCCAATGCCAATAACCGGGATCACCAGTGCTTCGGTAATACGTTTTGCCAGTTCAACCGGCACGCATTCCAGCACCAGCAACTGTGCACCAGCGGCTTCTAAGGCTAATGCATCGCTAAGCAGTCGATCGCTCGCTTCATCGCCGCGCCCCTGAACTTTGTAGCCACCGAAAATATTCACTGACTGTGGGGTTAAACCTAAGTGACCACATACAGGAACGGCACGTTCGGTCAGCATTTTTACGGTTTCGACCAGCCACTCACCGCCTTCAATTTTGACCATGTTAGCACCGGCACGCATAACCGTTGCGGCGTTTTCAAAGGCTTGTTCCGGCGTGGCATATGCCATAAACGGCAGGTCAGCCAGCAGCAGGCAGTTTGGCGCGCCGCGACGTACGGCGGCAGTGTGGTAGGCGATATCGGCAACGGTTACTGGCAGAGTGGAGTCGTGGCCCTGAACGGTCATGCCCAGCGAATCACCCACCAGCATCACGTTCAGACCTTCGTCAGCAAACAGTTTGGCGAAGCTATAGTCGTAAGCGGTGATGGTGGCGAAGCGTTTTTTTTCCTGCTTACATTTCTGCAATGAAGCAATAGTGGTCGGTTTCATAACGTATCCTGATGGCTAAAGTCAGATCGATCGCATTCTAACAGTCGAAATCAGGCGGGCAATGGTTTTTAGTGTGGGGAAAATGTTCGCACCAGAGCAGAACTCTGGTGCGATGAGGAAGGAATGACGTTTTACTTATTCGTAGGTAAAGGAGAAGGTCGCGTTACCTGAAAAGGTTCCAACACCGACAGCAGCACCACTGCCATCCGGTACCAGCTGTGCCGTAAAAGGTAAAAGCAGCAGGTTGTTTGACCAGACGGCGAAGTTATAGTCAACCGTGTTGCTACCATCTGCTTTTAACAATACTTTGCTATTGTCATAAGTTGAATTTACTTTTACAGCCACGCCTGAAGCAGAGCCAGTCGTTTTACCTACCAGAGTGGCGTCGCTGGGTTTATTTGCCGCTTTCAATTTAACCGTTATTTTACTGGCATAACAGTATTCAGCACGGATAGAAAAAGGGATTTCCCGCGTAAGCCCATTTTTCACTTCCGAAACATAGCTGTTCCCAAGCGTTACCTGGTTGCCACTGACGTTGCCCTGATCTTGTGCCAGGGCAACTGTTGCACAGGTCGGTTCATCGACGAAAAACTTTAAAGAGTCATTGTCAATGTAAAAGTTGATCCACGGCTGGTCATTGGTACCTATATACCATGACGCAATCTTTCCTGCTATCGTTGTTCCGCTGGAAACACCATTCTTGGGTTTAAATTCAGGAGTTATGAATAAGCGAAAACGTAAATACCAACTTTGATCACTGTACTCATAGGCCCATTTCGTCTGGGTGCTTGGTATGAAGTTATCTGCGCCACTTTGTGCAGGTAGCCATAAATCAAGTTCATCTGCGGCACCACAACTAAGGCATAATAACTCGACAGAATACACAATGCCTGGAACAGTTGTTTTTAATAACGCTGCGCCATTCGTTGTGGTGTACGTGGATATTAAACTTGGGTCAGCTGTATTAAGAAAGTGAACTGCCTTACTATCCCCAAGAGATTTACACCCTATGGCATCGCCTCTTAGTTGAATATTTACATCCCATGTAGCTTCGGCTATTTCTGTCGGAACCTCGACCATTTGTGACGCCAGACTAAGCTGAGTAGAGCTTATCTTCATGTGATAATCCCCTTCAGCATTTCTCTCTATATAACATTCATTCGCCAATGCATACCAGGATGTGGTAAAAAATAGCAGTATCGCACTGCATAACTGAATCAACAGTTTATTGCCTTTCCTTTGCATAATTATCCTTATTATTCGTAAGATACGTTAACAATAACCTGGCTTCTCACCATTCCCGATTCAGGAGGAAGGGCATTATTCACCCGCTGCATACGGGAATAAAAGGTCCAGGTTGAGGGAACAGCATTGCCAGGTGCGACCGAATAAATTGCTGTTGAGGAACCATCCGTTCCTCGCACGTTAAATGTCTGCTGATTCGGTTGGGCCGAAAAAATCACAATGCCGACGTTTTTCGCCCCGGTAGCCTGCTGTTCATATTCATTACTAAAAATTTGATTATTCACCTGTGCAAGCGATCCCGCCTGCGGCTGAAAATCTAATTTCATTTGCGACTGTGTCGTTTGAATGTTATCGCAAGAGACCACATTCACATTAAACGTTTTGCCACCCGCATAATCCGTTGTCGGGGTTACATTGTCGGCAAAATAGTCCAGCGTCACTGTGCCGAGATCGACAACGCCATTATTACTGACTTCAACCTGACAGGTGCTGGGCACGATCTTTGCGGTGAGATCCACATCCTGGCCGGAATAGGCAAAAGGCGTGATAAGGGCTGTTGCCAGCCCTAAAAAGTGTACGATTTTATGATGCCTGCATAGCATTCTAATATCCTTATCCGCTATTACTGATAAGTGATCGTGAAAGTCGTGGGAGAGCGGAAATTACCCGGTCTTACATCGGTTACCAATCTACCTTCCGCAACGGTCATCCGTGCACTTAACGGGTAATCGTAAGGCTGAGTTGTGGTGTCGGCGGGAAGCGTCACAGGCACTGGTATCTTTTGAGCACAATGGAATTGCGTACTGCCATTGCTTTCCGGTGTATCTGTAGTCCATACTTCCACAGCCGTTCTGGTTGCTGCGCTAGCGTCAGTAAACTTGTTAGAAAAACCCGCCGATGACGATTGAGAACCAGCACAGGATATACCATTAGGTGCCAGCACTATTTGGGCGCTGTTTTGGGGAAGGCCAGAGCAATTGCTAAAGCGAATTTTAAACTGTTGCACTTTGCTTTTTGCACCGAGTTCAGAAATATAAACATTGCCAAAGACCACTTCATTGATCACTTTATTACTATTATCCATTATCTGAGCACTGCAGGTACCCATAGTCAGGTTACTGTTTACGGTTAAAGAAGCGGACGTTGTACTCGCAGAAGCAAAATTGCTGTTAAAGCTTACACCCACGGCAACAGTAGCAATCAGTGTAGCGATGACTTTTAATTTCATGGTGGCTGTCCCTGTTATTCGTAGGTGAAGTTAAAGGTGGCTTTTGCCTGAAACGCACCGGTGCGTCCTGCTCCCGCCGTTGTTTCGCGCAGTGCTACGGTCAGAGGCACACCGCTGGCTTTCTCATCGGCGCTCCATTCAAATTTGTCAGTATTATTGGGTGTGAAGAAAGTCGAGTCTGCGGTATCTCTACGCTTAATCCCCATCCCCACCCCAGCAGCGCCAGAGGTTGCTTCATTAACAATTAACTTACCGGAAACCGTTGTTCCTGTAAGTGTGGTAAAAATCTTTGAGTAACCATTGCTGCAATCGGAGGCCTTTAATTTAAAGTTGGCCTGAGCTTCGGGCGCAGCGGTAGCGACTTTATCCAGACCAACATCAGGAATTGTCAGGCTGTATTCATCGTTACTACCGGTCACTGCTGGACCACCATCTTCCACTATAGTTATCGTGCAGGTGGTGGCTAATACGGTGGCCGTAAAATCGACATTAAGATCTGTTGCAGAGCCAACCGCCGGTAAACCCAGGCCTATTAACGCGGATGTTAGTAGTATCCTTTTCATAGAATTTTCCATATTAGTGATTTGCTACCTGACAGGTAAGATTGTTAAGTAATAAGGTGTTGGTGCTTCCCAGCGTTTGTGGCTGCGCCGGGAACTGGTAGTGCAACTTACAGTCAATTGTTTGGTTGTTTTCATACCAGCGCACGATTAATTCCCCGCTGTCGTTAATACCGCGTACAAATGCCTGACCACCCTGGCCCATGCTGCCGATCATCACCTCACCCTGGTAAACCTCCGCAGCAAACGGAATGGATTTGCCATTGGCGGCAGTAATATTCAGCACGGCAGAACGCCCCTCGTCAGTTTCGAAACGGGTCAAAACAACGGAGCCGCTACGTGGTACGGTGGTGGCGCTGGTACTTTTCAGTTCAACATCGTTTTCCAGTGTTTCAATGTTCAGACCTACCCGGTTTTCACGATATGGGCTGACAGAGGACGTCACGGCATATCCCCAGCGATCGATTTCGTTATTACTGTTATTGATTCGTGCGCCTTTAGCACCTGGGGCGTTGATTAACACCAGCGTGTCGTTACTGCTGAAACTGTTGTTAGTGAACGTTAAACCACCACTATGTAATACAAAGCCGCCATCGGTTGAGATGGAGTACTGCTGGCTGTTATCAGAAGTGGCCGAGGCCGAAGCGGAAATACCGCCTAACCCAGATTCATAGTTGAGATAACCACCAACAGAGGCTAAATCGCCGGCGTTTTTATCGAGGCTATAACCTGCGTTGACACTGTAGTTCACCAGATTGTTTTCAGTGTTACCGGAACTATTAACATTCAACTGATGTGAACCATCGAAATCGGTATTGAGCTGAGTATTTAAATTGCGGAAACCAGAAGACTTACGTTTGCCACCTAAAATATTCTCAATAGGTACGCTAACGCTGACGTACATCGCGTCATCTTTCTCGCCGTCTTCATTCCAGCTACGTTGTAGGTTGACGCTGAAACTGCCCCACGAAACGCTTTTACTGTAACCAACATTATATTCAGTGCGGCTATTGTTCGCCGCCCAGTAATCCGTCCAGCTACCGGAAATAAACAGCGAACCGTAATCTTCATAGGCGATATTCAATGGCTGGTTAATGCTGACGGTAAACTGGTTTTTCATACGTGAGTACGTCTGCATGGTGTTTTTGTCTTCATCGGCAGACAAATGCTTGGCGTCGTCAATGAGGACTAACGCATCATGCAGGCCCAGGTAATCCTGGGTGGAATAGCGGTACGCCGCGAGGTTAAATGATGTCCCGGTATCCTGGAAAAGTTTGTTCCAGGTCACGCGATAACTTTGCCCCTGGTAGGTTTTATCATCCGGAATTTCAGCACGGGAATGGGTAACGTCTACCGCAAAGGCGCCGATGCTGGTGTTGATACCCACACCTAACAGCCCGGCAAGATAGTTATTATCGGTGAACTGAATGCCGGTATAACCCGTGAAGAGGTTATTCAGACCATAGTAATAAGAGGCTTGCCCCATATTGGGTTCGGATCGCAGACTGTCATCAATGACTTTACCCGCGCTGAAATCCCAACGGCCCACACCAGGACGTTGCATTTGTACAACCGACGAGAAGGGTTGCGTAAAGGTGCGTTTGGAACCATCCGCTTCTTCAATGGTCACGACCAGTTCACTACCAAAGCCGGAGGGGCTAATGTCGTCTATAACAAATTCACCGGGCGGAACGGTGGTTTCATAAATTTTATATCCGCTTTGCGTCACGGTGACTTTGGCGTTGGAGTTTGCTACACCGCGGATGGTCGGAGCGTAACTGGCCAGCGCCGAAGGCAGCATACGGCTGTCGCTGTACAGGCGAACACCACGGACGTTGACAGAGTCAAACGTTTCACCGGTGGTATAGGCATCACCCATAATTATCTGGGAACGGATTGCCGGAATGTCACGCTGTAAGTAACGATCCTGGAAATCGAAATCGCTGCCGTTATCTGTTGTCCAGTTATAGTTACCGCGCGCACGAAAGTGCCAGGCTCCTAAATTGATACCTGAGTTGAACGCGCCATAGACGCTGTCACTATTGTCGTTATCTGAACTTGTGTGATACGCGTTCAGGGTATATGCCAGTGTGGCAGCGTTAATTCCCGATTCCCATAAAGAAGGGTCAACGTAGCCGCCATAGCTTTTCAGAACATAGGCCTGAGGGATCGTCAGATCGAGAAACTGGTCACTACCGTCAAAGCGCACATCCGCCTTTTCGTATGACTTTGCCAGATCCAGACAATCCTCTTCTTCACCTTCTCTGGCGAGTAAAGTGACAGGCTGTTCAGGTTGCTTAATGTGAAGTTGCGCCAGGTTTTTATGGGTAAGACAGGCCGCCGCACTGTTTTCGCCAATATCCACAAACGGAATTTCTAAGCTGGAAGTCGCCTGACCGTTTACAAACACGCGGACATTATAGAGACCCGGCGGTGTCGGGTTGCCTTGAGCATAACGTTTAACATCAATCGTTGATGCGCCAGTTCCCATTAAAAAGGAACTGTCATATTCCACGGTGTCCGCCGCAGCACCGTTGCTGCTATAAAACAGGGCACAACAGGCCGCAAGTAGCGTTTTTTTCGGGATACGGCTTTTTTGATGAGTAAACTGGTACAAGGTTGCATTCCTGGCGATGTTAAAAAGAATCCGTTTATTTTTTAGAATGTTGCGGAACCATCAATGTTGCCGCCAAAGTCGTTGATCGCTTTAAAGACCACTTTTCCGGATGACACGCTTCCTGGCAGACCGGTTACGCCAAAGCTTGCCTGGCTGAACGGCGCGACCATGCTGGAATTGACGTTGTAGGTTTTGCCGCCGCTTTCCAGCTTGACCTCATTAAAGGACACGTAATATGGCGTTGGGTTATTTGCCTGTAACTGAGCGTTGTTTAATTTCCAGGTGATTTTCGCCGGTGCTTCAGCCGGTTCTCCCTGTAACCCACTCGGGCGATAAAAGAGTTTGATGCGTGTGCGGAAAGCCAGCTGTAACAAGTTTTTGTCAGCCTCAGCATCTTTCGGCTTAGGCGGCACTTCCAGCACGTTAAACCAGTAGACGCTTTCACGGTCTTTCGGCAGGGCTGTTGCACCGGTATACATCACTTTTACGGTTTGACCGCGTTTTGGCTCCACGCGTGAAACTGGTGGGGTCGCGGTAAACGGCACTTTGATCTGGCTGGGATCGGCATTGTCATCGCCCGTATCCAACCAGTTCTGAATCAGTAAGGGGCGATTCCCTTTATTTTCCAGACGAACGTTAACATCTTTTTTATCAGCGTTATAAATGATACGTGTTCCGGAAATAATAATGTCAGCGAATGCTGGTGCACTGGCTAACAGAGTACTCACAAATAATGCACTAACCGTTTTTTTAACCAAGGGAAACATAAGCACTCCTTGCTGTCTGTAGAAAGATTAAATTCGCGAAAATAAGGTTTGCCTGCTGGCAAACCTTATGCTCAACACACCATCAATTACTTATAAGCAACGGTGTACAGCGCGTTAGTGGTTACATGACCAGCAGTTACAGCCGGGCTGTTCGGTGCTTTAACGTAAGATGCGTTAAATACGTACTGGCCTTTACCTTCTGCGTCTAATGTCAGTTCCTGAACTTCAGAAGAGTTGTTCATATGGACCTGCTTAATTTCAGCAGCGCCAGCTTTGTTTTTCATGTTATGAACTGCAATGTTTACGTTCTGAGCCGGTGCAATACCGTTAACAGTGATGTTCATATTGTTATTCAGGGTACCGCTGGTGTTCGCGTAACTTGCAGAACCCATAGTTAACTCAGCATTCTTCGGAGCACCTGGATCACACTCAACAGAAATCATGAACTCTTTCGGCAGTAAACCGACAGCAGTTGCGCTAACTTCAGCAAAAGTATCAGTAACATTCGCAGTATCCAGGGTAACCACGCCATCAGTGGTAACGCTGTGCATACCAGTATCTACCACACCCACTTTACAGGTACCGGACTGTACCATACCGTTAAAGTCGATATGACCACCATCTACAGCCAGGGCGGAACCAGAAGCCATAACCAGAGCGGCTGCGAGAAGTGCTTTTTTCATTACATGCATCCTTACAAAAATTATATGAAATTAATATTGCGAGCGGATATTACTCAAAGTTTTTGGAGGATGTAATAGGGGTGAATTATCACGGGTGTGAATATATTTACGTGGTGTATTGAATTGTTGCTATTCTAGGTTTTTTAAACAAAAAATGCCTAATCTATTTGCATGAAGTGCTATTTCATGAATTAATTAAAAAAAACTAAAATGTAAATTAAGTATATTTAATCTGTAAGAGGGGAAGTGAGGAGTAAGATAAGAAAATAAAATAATACAGCTAATACCAGATGGCAGGTTGTAGTACTGCTAGCGAAGTGAGTATTTCACGTAATGTCTCCCCATCAGGAAACACGAGTTCCGGGGCAATCTCAAACAGCGGCCACAGCATAAAGCCGCGATTCTTCATATCGTAATGCGGGACGGTGAGTCGTTCGGTATTAATGGTTTCATTACCAAACAACATGATATCAAGATCGAGTGTGCGCGGTCCCCAGCGTTCTGCTTTACGAACGCGACCTTGCTGCAACTCTATTTGCTGTGTGTGATTAAGTAATTCTTCAGGCGCAAGTGTTGTTTCCAGCGCCACGGCTGCGTTTAAGTAATCGGGTTGATCTTGCGGCCCCAGCGGTGGGGTGCGGTAAAACGAAGAAACGGTAAGAATGTGGCTTTCAGGGATATCGCCTAATGCTTTCAGGGCAGCATTGACCTGCTCCAGCGGAGAGGCCAGATTGCTGCCTATGGCAATATACGCCACTGTCATGCGGTACCCTCACGACGTGGTGCGCGTTTGCGTGGACGACGAGTACGACGACGCGGTGACGGTTCTTCATCCAGCTCGTTGAGCATCCCTTTTTGGTCTGGTGGCGCGGAAACCTGGAACTCACCCCACCATTTCACCAGACGCTGCAGTTCAGCGTTACGCTCAACTTCAGCTCGCAAGGCCAACAGGTCATAAGCCGCACGGAACTTAGGATGCTCCAGCAGTTTCCATGCGCGTTTACCCTGACGTCGGGACATACGCAACTGCAACTGCCAGATATCGCGGGTTAACGTCGTCAGACGTTTCGGGATTGCCAGTGAACGGCAGGCTTCGTCCAGCACGTCGTTCATCGCCAGCGCGAAAGCGTCGTGATAGGTCAGGCCGCTTTCCTGGGCGATCTTCTGTGCCGTCTCCAGCAGTGGGTACCAGAACATGGCGGCAAACAGGAACGCCGGGTTCACGCGCATATCGTTATGGATACGCGTATCGGTATTCTTCAGCACCTGTTCAATGATCCGCTCCATCGGGCTGTCGCCATTTTCCGTGAAGTAGCGGGTAATGGTCGGGAACAGTGGCTGGAACAGATGATATTCACACAGCAGCTTATAGGTTTCGTAACCGTAGCCCGCTTGTAGCAGTTTAAGCGATTCTTCAAACAGGCGTGCCGGTGGGATATCGTTCAGCAGGGTAGCGAGGCGAGGGATCGGTTCTGCGGTTTCCGGGCTGATGCGCATACCCAATTTGGCGGCAAAACGTACTGCGCGCAGCATACGTACCGGATCTTCACGGTAGCGCGTTTCCGGGTTACCAATCAGACGGATAACACCGTCCTTCAGATCCTTCATACCGCCAACGTAATCACGGACGGTAAAATCCGCTACGCTGTAATACAGGCTGTTGATAGTGAAATCGCGGCGCTGGGCGTCTTCTTCGATGGAGCCGAAAATGTTGTCGCGCAGCAACATGCCGTTTTGCCCGCGTTGGGAGGTCGTGCGGTCGCTGACGTTACCTTCGTGGTGTCCACGGAAGGTCGCAACTTCGATAATCTCCGGGCCAAACATCACATGAGCCAGACGGAAACGGCGACCCACCAGGCGGCAGTTACGGAACAGTTTGCGCACCTGCTCAGGCGTGGCGTTAGTGGTTACGTCAAAGTCTTTCGGCTTTTTGCCAAGTAACAGGTCGCGCACGCCGCCGCCAACCAGCCAGGCTTCGTATCCCGCTTTATTGAGCCTGTACATTACCTTCAGGGCATTTTCACTGATATCTTTGCGGGAAATAGCATGCTGCTCACGCGGGATCACCGTCACCTGTGGACGGGCGACTGCCTGTTCAGCCTCGCTTTCCTCGCGGCTTAGCACCTTGCGGCAAAAATTAGCGACTCGGGTAAAAATAGTACACCTCGGTAGTGTCAAACATCATTCAGGACAAAAAAATAGCGGCTAATCATAGCTCAGCATGACGCATTTGAGAATGTTGAATTTACAATTGCCGACTCAGGCACTGCGGTAAGCCGCCAGTTTTTGACGGCTGACTGAAGGATTTGTTCGACGCTGAAATCCTGCCAGTGTGCTTCTACCTGCTGACCCAGAAATTGAAGTGCCGCGATTAGTACCGGGCGTGGATCGCCTTTCGGCAACGCAGGCGCATGATTCTGCTTGGAAAGTTTAGCGCCTTGTGGATTAAGCGCCAGGGGCAGATGAATGTAATCTGGCACTTTCCAGCCAAAAAGCTGGTACAGCGAGATTTGCCGCACTGTCGGTTCGATCAAATCCGCCCCGCGGACAATTTCGCTCACGCCCTGGAAGTGATCATCCACTACCACCGCCAGGTTATAGGCAAACAAACCATCACGGCGATGAATAATAAAATCTTCCCGTGCCAGTTTTTCGTCGGCGTGAATAATGCCGCGCAGCTGGTCAGTAAATTGCGTGACCGGATGCTGCTGGCGGATACGCACTGCGGCGTTGTCTGGTCCATGATGCAATTCCCGGCAATGACCGTCGTAAATACCGCCAATGCTTTGAATACGCGCACGCGTGCAGGTGCAGTAATAACTTAGTCCTTGTTCATGTAACCAGGCGAGTGCTTCACGATAGGCGTGGTGACGTTGCGATTGCCAGAGAACATCGCCGTCCCAGTGCAGACCGTAATGTTCCAGCTGGCGCAGGATAGTTTCTGCGGCACCGGGAACTTCACGAGGCGGGTCGATATCTTCAATGCGTACCAGCCAGCGACCTTGCCGGGCGCGAGCCTGCAAATAGCTGCCGAGCGCGGCGATCAGAGAGCCAAAATGAAGCTCGCCGGAAGGTGAGGGGGCGAAGCGGCCAATATACTGTGTGTCTGTCATCTCTTTGAACAAAAAATAAGGCGGGAGCATTTCCCGCCTGTGGTAAACGTGATGGAACGGCTGTAATTAGCCAGCCATCTGTTTTTCGCGAATTTCAGCCAGCGTTTTGCAGTCGATGCACAGATCGGCTGTCGGGCGCGCTTCCAGACGGCGAATACCAATTTCAACACCGCAGGATTCACAGTAGCCGAAATCTTCGTCTTCCACTTTTTTCAGCGTCTTCTCGATCTTTTTGATCAGCTTACGCTCGCGATCGCGGTTACGCAGTTCGAGGCTGAACTCTTCTTCCTGGGCTGCACGGTCTACCGGGTCCGGGAAGTTGGCTGCTTCATCCTGCATATGTGTAACGGTGCGATCGACTTCATCCCTGAGTTGATTACGCCATGCTTCCAGAATACGACGGAAGTGCGCCAGCTGGGCTTCATTCATATACTCTTCGCCCGGCTTCTCCTGATATGGTTCCACCCCAGCGATGGCGAGAATACTCAGGGACGATGTTTTACGGTTTTGCCCTTCTTGCATGTTGCTTCTCCTTAACACGCACTATCGATCCCCATGTTCGGGGGAAAAATGAGGCCGCTATAAATAGCAGATGCTTTTCCGGATAGCAATTATCTAAACGTAACACTTGACAACTGTGTGAGGAAAAGCGTATTTGCGCACGCGACCAGAATGTAAATTAACCAGTTACTTACTTTACTACAATGTAACCGGCAGTGATTTTTTAAGAGCCATGCCTTCAGCAGAAATTTCCGCTTTGTAAGCCAGAATTTCTACCCCCCTCTGTTGAGCTTCTGACAATAGTTGCGCGTATTTCTCATCGATGTGGCGCGCGGGTGAAAACCGTGTAATGGCTGAATGCAGCACGGCGAAAAAGATAACCGCACGCTGGCCTTCAGCCGCTACGCTCATCAACTCCCGAAGGTGTTTCTGACCTCGTTCAGTGACCGCATCGGGAAAATATCCCTGTTCGTTCTCCGCTAACGTAACCGATTTCACTTCAATATAGCAGTCTGGACGCGAATCCGCCTGCAACATAAAGTCAATACGGCTGCGTTCTGCGCCGTATTTTACTTCGCTTTTCAGCGAGCTATAGCCTGACAGTTCTGAAATTGATTCATTAAGGATAGCCTCTTTCGTCAACCTGTTAGCCCAAAGCGTGTTGACGCAAATAAATGCGCCGCTCTGGCTTTGAGTTAATTCCCAGGTGTGTGGGTATTTCCGTTTGGTGTTGTCTGAAGTCGAATACCAGACGGTATCGCCAGGCGTTGCACAACCGGTCATCGCACCCGTATTCGGGCAGTGTAGCGTTAATTCGCGACCATCGGGTGTGATCACATCGGCTAAAAAACGTTTGTAACGCTGAATTAGCGTCGCGCGCTGTAGAGGGGGAGAAAATTCCATTGCGACAATCCTTGTTATTGCGTTAGCGCCCAGCGTTTTAGCGGCGTGTAGCGTGTGCGTCCACGGGCAAACGAGGAGGCGTAAAGGGTGAACTCCGTCACCGCATATGACCAGTTAAAACCTGGCGGCGGGATTGTCACCGCCTCGCTGGCGTCGCGCAATAAGGTAATATGTGGATGAAACGGACGATTGCTTTGAAAACAACCGCTGCGGGCAGCCTGTGAACGGAGCATATTCGCCAGCTGGATTAAGCCGCGTGGCGGCTGACGCATCCCTAACCACACCACACGCGAACGCAGCCATTGGCCGGCGTCATCAAGCGTGAGTGTGAAACCAGGTTGACGAATCCGTCCGGCTAAAAGAGAAAGCGCCTTCTCTTTCTCTGCGCTCACTTCGCCTAAAAATGCCAGAGTCAGATGCAAATTATCGGCGGCGACCGGACGTCCCGCCTCAAGTGGGAAGTGTGTGGCGCGCCAGTGGATAATCTGTTCGCGGATTTCTGCAGGTAAGTCGATAGCAAAGAACAGACGTTGCGGGTCAGACATGTGAGGCACTCGGTTATGAATTACCGCGATGCTACAATGTGGCGCGAAGAATGTTAACCCTCTGGAGCGTTTTGTGTCGTCGTTGCCCGTTGCTGCCGTCTTACCTGAATTACTTACCGCTCTCGATTGTGCGCCGCAGGTATTATTAAGTGCGCCGACCGGGGCCGGGAAATCAACCTGGCTGCCGCTGCAACTGCTGGCGCATCCCGGCATTAACGGGAAAATTATCCTCCTGGAGCCGCGTCGTCTGGCGGCGCGTAACGTCGCGCAACGGCTGGCGGAGCTGCTTAACGAAAAGCCAGGCGATACCGTTGGCTACCGGATGCGTGCGCAAAACTGCGTCGGGCCGAATACCCGCCTGGAAGTAGTTACCGAAGGCGTGCTGACGCGGATGATCCAGCGTGACCCTGAGTTGAGCGGTGTTGGATTGGTGATCCTTGATGAATTTCATGAGCGTAGCTTGCAGGCGGATTTGGCGTTGGCGCTGTTACTCGATGTGCAACAAGGTCTGCGTGATGACCTTAAACTGCTGATTATGTCGGCTACGCTGGACAACGACCGCTTGCAGCAAATGCTGCCAGAAGCGCCCGTCGTCATCTCAGAAGGGCGCTCGTTTCCGGTTGAACGCCGTTATTTACCGCTGCCCGCGCATCAGCGTTTTGACGAAGCCGTCGCGGTTGCCACCGCCGAAATGCTGCGTCAGGAAAGTGGATCATTACTGTTATTTTTACCTGGCGTCGGAGAAATTCAGCGTGTGCAGGAACAACTGGCTTCGCGCATCGGCAGTGATGTGTTGCTCTGCCCGCTGTATGGCGCGTTGTCGCTGAACGATCAGCGAAAAGCGATCCTCCCGGCACCGCAAGGGATGCGTAAAGTGGTGCTGGCGACCAATATTGCTGAAACCAGTTTAACCATCGAAGGTATTCGTCTGGTGGTGGATTGTGCCCAGGAAAGGGTGGCGCGTTTTGATCCGCGAACAGGGCTTACGCGGTTGATTACTCAGCGAATCAGTCAGGCGTCGATGACGCAGCGTGCCGGGCGCGCCGGGCGTCTGGAGCCGGGTATCTGCCTGCATTTAATCGCCAAAGAACAAGCAGAACGCGCTGCCGCGCAAAGTGAACCGGAGATCTTACAAAGCGATCTTTCCGGTTTGCTGATGGAATTACTGCAATGGGGATGCAGCGATCCGGCGCAGATGAGCTGGCTGGATCAACCGCCAGCAGTGAATTTACTGGCCGCGAAACGCCTGTTAAAGATGCTGGGGGCGCTGGACGGTGAACGGCTTAGTGCGCAGGGGCAAAAAATGGCAGCGCTGGGTAACGATCCGCGTTTAGCGGCAATGCTGGTTAGCGCAAAGAGCGACGACGAAGCTGCTACCGCGGCAAAAATTGCCGCCATTCTCGAAGAGCCGCCACGGATGGGCAATAGTGACCTGGGCGTGGCGTTTTCGCGCAATCAACCAGCCTGGCAGCAACGTAGTCAGCAACTGTTAAAACGCTTAAACGTACGCGGCGGTGAGGCAGACAGTTCGCTTATCGCGCCGCTACTTGCCGGGGCGTTTGCCGATCGCATTGCTCGCCGCCGTGGGCAAGATGGACGCTATCAACTGGCAAACGGCATGGGGGCGATGCTTGATGCCGACGACGCGCTAAGTCGCCACGAATGGTTGATCGCGCCGTTATTATTGCAGGGCAGCGCCTCGCCGGATGCGCGGATTTTACTGGCGTTACCGGTCGATATTGATGAATTAGTACAACGCTGTCCGCAGCTGGTGCAGCAATCTGACACCGTGGAATGGGATGACGCGCAAGGTACGCTGAAAGCCTGGCGTCGGCTGCAAATCGGTCAGTTGACGGTGAAAGTGCAGCCACTGGCGAAACCGTCAGAAGACGAGTTGCATCAGGCGATGCTTAACGGCATCCGTGATAAAGCTTTAAGCGTGCTCAACTGGACGGCGGAAGCGGAACAGCTACGCTTGCGTTTGTTATGCGCCGGAAAGTGGTTGCCAGAATATGACTGGCCAGCGGTTGATGATGAAAGTTTGTTGGCGACGCTGGAAACGTGGCTGCTGCCACATATGGCCGGTGTACATTCACTACGCGGCCTGAAATCACTCGACATTTATCAGGCACTACGTGGATTACTTGATTGGGGAATGCAGCAACGTCTGGATAGTGAATTGCCTGCGCATTACACTGTGCCGACGGGAAGCCGGATCGCCATTCGTTATCATGAAGATAACCCGCCCGCGCTGGCGGTGAGAATGCAGGAGATGTTTGGTGAGGCCACTAATCCGACGATCGCCCAGGGGCGCGTGCCGCTGGTGCTGGAATTGCTTTCACCCGCCCAAAGGCCGCTGCAAATCACGCGTGATTTGGGGGCCTTCTGGAAAGGGGCGTATCGTGAGGTGCAAAAGGAGATGAAAGGGCGTTATCCCAAACACGTCTGGCCGGACGACCCGGCAAACACGGCACCGACGCGACGGACGAAAAAGTATTCGTAAGGTTGGTTTTCTCCCTCTCCCTGTGGGAGAGGGGACCGATCGAGCACAAATTTTGAGAGATATCTTCTTCTGTCTTGTAACAGAAGAACAGAAAATCGGGCTTTTGCGCCTGAATATTGCGGAGAAAAAGCATGGCCGGGAATGACCGCGAGCCAATTGGACGCAAAGGGAAACCGACGCGTCCGGTCAAACAAAAGGTAAGCCGTCGTCGTTACGAAGATGACGATGATTACGACGATTATGATGACTATGAGGATGAAGAACCGATGCCGCGCAAAGGTAAGGGCAAAGGCAAAGGGCGTAAGCCTCGTGGCAAACGCGGCTGGCTATGGCTGCTGTTAAAACTGGCTATCGTTTTTGCCGTGCTGATCGCCATTTACGGCATTTATCTCGATCAAAAAATTCGCAGCCGTATTGATGGCAAGGTCTGGCAACTGCCTGCGGCAGTTTATGGTCGAATGGTCAACCTTGAGCCAGACATGACCATCAGCAAGAACGAGATGGTGAAGCTGCTGGAGGCAACACAGTATCGTCAGGTGTCGAAAATGACCCGTCCTGGCGAATTTACTGTGCAGGCTAACAGCATTGAGATGATCCGCCGTCCGTTTGATTTCCCGGACAGCAAAGAAGGGCAGGTGCGTGCGCGTCTGACCTTTGATGGCGATCATCTGGCGACCATCGTCAATATGGAGAACAACCGTCAGTTCGGTTTCTTCCGTCTTGATCCGCGCCTGATCACCATGATCTCCTCACCAAACGGTGAGCAACGTCTGTTTGTGCCGCGCAGTGGTTTCCCGGATTTGCTGGTGGATACTTTGCTGGCGACAGAAGACCGTCATTTCTACGAGCATGATGGGATCAGTTTCTACTCCATCGGACGTGCGGTGCTGGCAAACCTGACCGCAGGTCGCACGGTGCAGGGGGCGAGTACGCTGACGCAACAGCTGGTGAAAAACCTGTTCCTCTCCAGCGAGCGCTCTTATTGGCGTAAAGCGAATGAAGCCTACATGGCGCTGATCATGGACGCGCGTTACAGCAAAGACCGTATTCTTGAGCTGTATATGAACGAGGTGTATCTCGGTCAGAGCGGCGACAACGAAATCCGCGGCTTCCCGCTGGCGAGCTTGTATTACTTTGGTCGCCCGGTAGAAGAATTGAGCCTCGATCAGCAGGCGCTGTTAGTCGGTATGGTGAAAGGAGCGTCCATCTACAACCCGTGGCGTAACCCGAAACTGGCGCTGGAGCGACGTAATCTGGTACTGCGTCTGCTGCAACAGCAACAGATTATTGATCAAGAACTCTATGACATGTTGAGTGCGCGTCCGCTGGGGGTTCAGCCGCGCGGTGGGGTAATCTCTCCACAGCCAGCCTTTATGCAACTGGTGCGTCAGGAGCTTCAGGCTAAATTAGGCGATAAGGTAAAAGATCTCTCCGGCGTGAAGATCTTTACTACCTTTGACTCTGTGGCCCAGGACGCGGCAGAAAAAGCCGCCGTGGAAGGCATTCCGGCACTGAAGAAACAGCGTAAGTTGAGCGATCTTGAAACCGCGATTGTGGTCGTCGACCGCTTTAGTGGTGAAGTTCGTGCGATGGTCGGAGGTTCTGAGCCGCAGTTTGCGGGCTACAACCGTGCGATGCAGGCGCGGCGTTCGATTGGTTCCCTTGCAAAACCAGCGACTTATCTGACGGCTTTAAGCCAGCCGAAAATCTATCGTCTGAATACGTGGATTGCGGATGCGCCAATCGCGCTACGTCAGCCGAATGGCCAGGTCTGGTCACCGCAGAACGATGACCGTCGTTATAGCGAAAGCGGCAGAGTGATGCTGGTGGATGCGTTGACCCGTTCGATGAACGTGCCGACGGTAAATCTGGGGATGGCGCTGGGGCTGCCTGCGGTTACGGATACCTGGATTAAACTGGGCGTACCGAAAGATCAGTTGCATCCGGTTCCGGCAATGCTGCTGGGGGCGTTGAACTTAACGCCAATCGAAGTGGCGCAGGCATTCCAGACCATCGCCAGCGGTGGTAACCGTGCACCGCTTTCTGCGCTGCGTTCGGTAATCGCGGAAGATGGCAAGGTGCTGTATCAGAGCTTCCCGCAGGCGGAACGTGCTGTTCCGGCGCAGGCGGCGTATCTGACACTATGGACCATGCAGCAGGTTGTACAACGCGGTACGGGTCGTCAGCTTGGGGCGAAATATCCAAATCTGCATCTGGCAGGGAAAACAGGGACAACTAACAACAACGTTGATACCTGGTTTGCGGGCATTGACGGCAGCACGGTGACCATCACCTGGGTCGGCCGTGATAACAACCAGCCGACCAAACTGTATGGAGCCAGCGGGGCAATGTCGATTTATCAGCGTTATCTGGCTAACCAGACGCCAACGCCGCTGAATCTTGTTCCGCCAGAAGATATTGCAGATATGGGCGTGGACTACGACGGCAACTTTGTTTGCAGCGGTGGCATGCGTGTCTTGCCGGTCTGGACCAGCGATCCGCAATCGCTGTGCCAGCAGAGTGAGATGCAGCAGCAGCCGTCAGGCAATCCGTTTGATCAGTCTTCTCAGCCGCAGCAACAGCCGCAACAGCAACCTGCTCAGCAAGAGCAGAAAGACAGCGACGGTGTAGCCGGTTGGATTAAGGATATGTTTGGTAGTAATTAACATCTAAGCGTGAAATACCGGATGGCGAGTTGCCATCCGGTAAAATAACATCCCACCCAAAGTATTAACCCTTTCTTTTCATCTGGTTGTTTATTAACCCTTCAGGAACGCTCAGATTGCGTACCGCTTGCGAACCCGCCAGCGTTTCGAATATTATCTTATCTTTATAATAATCATTCTCGTTTACGTTATCATTCACTTTACATCAGAGATATACCAATGGCGCGTTCCAAAACTGCTCAGCCAAAACACTCACTGCGTAAAATCGCAGTTGTAGTAGCCACAGCGGTTAGCGGCATGTCTGTTTATGCACAGGCAGCGGTTGAACCGAAAGAAGACACTATCACCGTTACTGCTGCACCTGCGCCGCAAGAAAGCGCATGGGGGCCTGCTGCAACTATTGCGGCGCGACAGTCAGCTACCGGTACTAAAACCGATACGCCGATTCAAAAAGTGCCACAGTCTATTTCTGTTGTGACCGCCGAAGAGATGGCGCTGCATCAGCCGAAGTCGGTGAAAGAAGCGCTTAGCTATACCCCTGGTGTTGCCGTGGGAACCCGTGGCGCATCTAATACTTATGACCACCTGATCATTCGCGGTTTTGCGGCAGAAGGCCAAAGCCAGAATAACTATCTGAATGGCCTGAAGTTGCAGGGCAACTTCTATAACGATGCGGTCATTGACCCGTATATGCTGGAACGCGCTGAAATTATGCGTGGCCCGGTTTCCGTGCTTTACGGTAAAAGCAGTCCTGGCGGCCTGTTGAATATGGTCAGCAAGCGTCCGACCACCGAACCGCTGAAAGAAGTTCAGTTTAAAGCCGGTACTGACAGCCTGTTCCAGACTGGTTTTGACTTTAGCGATGCGCTGGATGATGACGGCGTTTACTCTTATCGCCTGACCGGTCTTGCGCGTTCTGCAAATGCCCAGCAGAAAGGGTCAGAAGAGCAGCGTTATGCTATTGCACCGGCGTTCACCTGGCGTCCGGATGATAAAACCAATTTCACCTTCCTCTCTTACTTCCAGAACGAGCCGGAAACGGGTTATTACGGCTGGTTGCCGAAAGAGGGAACCGTTGAGCCGCTGCCGAACGGTAAGCGTCTGCCGACAGACTTTAACGAAGGGGCGAAGAACAACACCTATTCTCGTAATGAGAAGATGGTGGGCTACAGCTTCGATCACGAATTTAACGACACCTTTACTGTGCGTCAGAACCTGCGCTTTGCTGAAAACAAAACCTCGCAAAACAGCGTTTATGGTTACGGCGTCTGCTCCGATCCAGCGAATGCTTACAGCAAACAGTGTGCGGCATTAGCGCCAGCGGATAAAGGCCATTATCTGGCGCGTAAATACGTCGTTGATGATGAGAAGCTGCAAAACTTCTCTGTTGATACCCAGTTGCAAAGCAAGTTTGCCACTGGCGATATCGACCACACCCTGCTGACCGGTGTCGACTTTATGCGTATGCGTAATGACATCAACGCCTGGTTTGGTTATGACGACTCCGTACCGCTGCTCGATCTGTACAATCCGGTGAATACCGATTTCGACTTCAATGCGAAAGATCCGGCAAACTCCGGTCCTTACCGCATTCTGAATAAGCAGAAACAAACGGGCGTTTATGTTCAGGATCAGGCGCAGTGGGATAAAGTGCTGGTCACCCTGGGCGGTCGTTACGACTGGGCAGATCAAGAATCTCTTAACCGCGTTGCCGCGACGACCGATAAACGCGATGACAAACAGTTTACCTGGCGTGGTGGTGTTAACTACCTGTTTGATAATGGTGTAACACCTTACTTCAGCTATAGCGAATCGTTTGAACCTTCTTCGCAAGTTGGGAAGGATGGTAATATTTTCGCACCGTCTAAAGGTAAGCAGTATGAAGTCGGCGTGAAATATGTACCGGAAGATCGTCCGATTGTAGTTACTGGTGCCGTGTATAATCTCACTAAAACCAACAACCTGATGGCGGACCCTGAGGGTTCCTTCTTCTCGGTTGAAGGTGGTGAGATCCGCGCTCGTGGCGTAGAAATCGAAGCGAAAGCGGCGCTGTCGGCGAGTGTTAACGTAGTCGGTTCTTATACTTACACCGATGCGGAATACACCACCGATACTACCTATAAAGGCAATACGCCTGCACAGGTGCCAAAACACATGGCTTCGCTGTGGGCTGACTATACCTTCTTTGACGGTCCGCTTTCAGGTCTGACGCTGGGCACCGGTGGTCGTTATACTGGCTCCAGCTATGGTGATCCGGCTAACTCCTTTAAAGTGGGAAGTTATACGGTCGTGGATGCGTTAGTGCGTTATGATCTAGCGCGAGTCGGCATGGCGGGCTCCAACGTGGCGCTGCATGTTAACAACCTGTTCGATCGTGAATACGTCGCCAGCTGCTTTAACACTTATGGCTGCTTCTGGGGTGCAGAACGTCAGGTCGTTGCAACCGCAACCTTCCGTTTCTAATTTCTCTTTTGGGGCACGGATTTCCGTGCCCGTTTCACAAGTTGGCTGTTATGCAGGAATACACGAATCATTCCGATACCACTTTTGCACTGCGTAATATCTCCTTTCGTGTGCCCGGGCGCACGCTTTTGCATCCGCTGTCGTTAACCTTTCCTGCCGGGAAAGTGACCGGTCTGATTGGTCACAACGGTTCTGGTAAATCCACTCTGCTCAAAATGCTTGGCCGTCATCAGCCTCCGTCAGAAGGGGAGATTCTTCTTGATGCCCAGCCGCTGGAAAGCTGGAGCAGCAAAGCGTTTGCCCGCAAAGTGGCTTATTTGCCGCAGCAGCTTCCTCCGGCAGAAGGGATGACCGTGCGTGAACTGGTGGCGATTGGTCGTTACCCGTGGCATGGCGCACTAGGGCGCTTTGGTGCGGCAGATCGCGAAAAAGTTGAGGAAGCTATCTCGCTGGTTGGCTTAAAACCGCTGGCGCATCGGCTGGTAGACAGCCTCTCTGGCGGCGAACGTCAGCGGGCGTGGATCGCCATGCTGGTGGCGCAGGATAGCCGTTGTCTGTTGCTCGACGAACCGACTTCGGCGTTGGATATCGCCCACCAGGTTGATGTGCTGGCGCTGGTGCACCGTTTAAGTCAGGAGCGTGGCCTGACGGTCATTGCCGTGCTGCACGATATCAATATGGCTGCGCGTTACTGTGATTATCTGGTCGCCCTGCGCGGCGGTGAAATGATTGCTCAGGGAACGCCTGCGGAAATTATGCGCGGCGAAACCCTCGAAATGATTTATGGCATCCCGATGGGTATTCTGCCGCATCCGGCGGGTGCTGCACCTGTGAGTTTTGTTTATTGATGAGCGGCTTACCTCTTATTTCGCGCCGTCGACTGTTAACGGCGATGGCGCTTTCTCCGTTGTTATGGCAGATGAATACCGCCCACGCGGCGGCTATTGACCCAAATCGTATTGTGGCGCTGGAGTGGCTGCCGGTGGAATTACTACTGGCGCTCGGCATCGTGCCTTATGGCGTGGCAGACACCATCAACTATCGACTGTGGGTCAGCGAACCACCACTACCTGAATCGGTGATTGACGTCGGTTTGCGTACAGAACCTAACCTCGAACTGCTGACCGAAATGAAACCGTCGTTTATGGTCTGGTCGGCGGGATATGGTCCTTCGCCAGAAATGCTGGCTCGTATTGCGCCGGGGCGTGGATTTAACTTCAGCGACGGCAAACAGCCGCTGGCGATGGCGCGTAAATCGCTGACGGAAATGGCGGATTTACTTAACCTGCAAAGCGCAGCAGAAACGCATTTAGCGCAATATGAAGACTTTATCCGCAGCATGAAACCCCGCTTTGTGAAGCGTGGTGCGCGTCCGTTATTGCTGACGACGCTTATCGATCCGCGCCATATGCTGGTCTTCGGTCCAAACAGCTTGTTCCAGGAAATTCTTGATGAGTACGGCATCCCAAATGCCTGGCAAGGGGAAACCAACTTCTGGGGCAGTACCGCCGTCAGCATCGATCGTCTGGCAGCGTATAAAGACGTTGATGTGCTCTGTTTTGATCACGACAACAGCAAAGACATGGATGCGCTAATGGCAACGCCGCTGTGGCAGGCCATGCCGTTTGTCCGCGCCGGACGCTTTCAGCGCGTACCCGCAGTCTGGTTTTATGGTGCAACGCTCTCGGCAATGCACTTTGTGCGCGTTCTGGATAACGCCATTGGAGGTAAAGCGTGAGTAAACGTATTGCGCTTTTCCCGGCGTTATTGCTGGCGTTGCTGGTGATTGCCGCTACGGCGCTGACCTGGATGAACTTCTCGCAGGCGCTGCCGCGTAGCCAGTGGGCGCAGGCTGCCTGGTCGCCGGATATTGACGTCATCGAGCAGATGATTTTTCACTACAGCTTGCTGCCGCGTCTGGCGATTTCGCTGCTGGTGGGCGCAGGTCTGGGGCTGGTGGGCGTGCTGTTTCAGCAAGTGCTGCGTAATCCGCTGGCGGAACCGACGACACTTGGCGTTGCTACAGGCGCGCAACTGGGGATTACCGTCACTACGCTCTGGGCGATCCCAGGGGCGATGGCGAGTCAGTTTGCTGCGCTGGCGGGCGCTTGCGTTGTTGGCTTAATCGTCTTTGGCGTCGCGTGGGGGAAACGGCTTTCGCCGGTAACGCTGATCCTCGCGGGGCTGGTAGTGAGCCTTTATTGTGGGGCAATCAATCAGTTACTGGTTATCTTCCACCATGACCAACTGCAAAGCATGTTCCTGTGGAGCACCGGAACGCTGACGCAAACCGACTGGGGCGGTGTTGAGCGTTTATGGCCGCAGTTGCTGGGCGGTGTGATGCTGACGTTGCTGCTACTTCGTCCGTTAACACTGATGGGGCTTGATGATGGCGTGGCGCGCAATCTCGGGCTAGCCTTGTCGCTGGCGCGTCTGGCGGCGCTGTCGCTGGCTATTGTCATCAGTGCGCTGCTGGTGAACGCGGTGGGGATTATCGGCTTTATCGGGTTGTTCGCGCCGTTGCTGGCAAAAATGCTGGGGGCGCGGCGTCTGCTGCCGCGACTGATGCTGGCGTCGTTGATTGGTGCGCTGATCCTCTGGCTTTCCGATCAAATCATCCTCTGGCTGACTCGCGTGTGGATGGAAGTGTCCACCGGTTCGGTCACTGCGTTGATCGGTGCGCCGCTGCTACTGTGGTTGCTGCCGCGTTTACGCAGCATTAGCGCGCCGGATATGAAGGTCAACGATCGTGTCGCGGCTGAACGCCAACATGTGCTGGCGTTTGCCCTCGCGGGCGGCGTGCTGCTGTTGATGGCTGTGGTGGTGGCGCTGTCGTTTGGTCGTGATGCGCACGGCTGGATGTGGGCGAGCGGGGCGTTGCTCGATGATTTAATGCCCTGGCGCTGGCCGCGAATTATGGCGGCGCTGTTTGCGGGCGTCATGCTGGCGGTGGCGGGCTGTATTATTCAGCGGCTGACCGGAAACCCGATGGCAAGCCCGGAAGTGCTGGGGATTAGCTCTGGCGCGGCGTTTGGCGTGGTGTTAATGCTGTTTCTGGTGCCGGGTAATGCCTTTGGCTGGCTGTTACCCGCGGGCAGTATCGGGGCGGCGGTGACGCTGTTGATCATTATGATCGCCGCCGGCCGCGGTGGATTTTCCCCACACCGTATGTTACTGGCGGGGATGGCATTAAGTACCGCATTCACCATGCTTTTGATGATGTTGCAGGCGAGCGGTGACCCGCGAATGGCGCAAGTGCTGACCTGGATTTCCGGTTCGACCTACAACGCCACCGATGCGCAGGTCTGGCGTACCGGAATTGTGATGGTGATTTTGCTGGCGATTACCCCGCTGTACCGCCGCTGGCTGACCATTTTACCGCTGGGTGGTGATACCGCCCGAGCCGTAGGAATGGCGCTGACGCCGACGCGAATTGCGCTGCTGCTGTTAGCGGCTTGCCTGACGGCGACCGCGACAATGACCATTGGACCGTTGAGTTTTGTTGGTTTAATGGCACCGCATATTGCGCGGATGATGGGTTTTCGACGGACGATGCCACACATCGTAATTTCGGCGCTGGTGGGTGGTTTACTGCTGGTATTCGCTGACTGGTGTGGGCGGATGGTGCTGTTTCCATTCCAGATCCCGGCGGGGCTGCTGTCGACCTTTATCGGCGCGCCATATTTTATCTATTTGCTGAGAAAGCAGAGCCGTTAATAGAATGCCTCGCCCTGTGGGCGAGGCAAAATTATCACAACTTCGCAAATACCCGACGTGCAGCATCGATGGTGTTATTGATATCTTCCATGCTGTGCGCCACAGACATAAAGCCCGCTTCAAACGCTGACGGTGCCAGGTAAACACCTTCCTCCAGCATCATATGGAAGAAACGCTTAAAACGCTCGACGTCACAGGCCATCACATCCTGATAGCACGTCACGGACTCGGCGTCGGTAAAGAAAATACCGAACATGCCGCCAACGTGGTTTACCACCAGCGGAATTCCGGCTTCTTCTGCCGCTTCCAGCAGACCTTCTGCCAGACGTGTTGTCAGCTCATCCAGCGTTTCGTGAACGCCCGGCTGCGCGACTTCATTCAGACAGGCGAAACCGGCTGCCATCGCAATCGGGTTACCGGAAAGCGTACCCGCCTGATAGACCGGACCCGTCGGGGCCAGCGCATCCATTACATCACGACGACCACCGAATGCGCCTACCGGCATTCCACCGCCGATGATTTTTCCGAGGCAGGTTAAATCTGGCACTACGCCGTAATAATCCTGTGCGCCAGCTAGCGCTACGCGGAAACCGGTCATCACTTCATCGATGATCAGCAACGCGCCAAATTCGTCGCACAGCGCGCGCAGACCTGGCAGGAAGTCTGGCAGCGGTGGAACACAGTTCATATTGCCTGCCACCGGCTCGACGATAATACAGGCAATCTCTTGCGGGTATTGCTCAAACGCGGCGCGTACAGAAGCCAGATCGTTATAAGTACAGGTTAAGGTATGTTTGGCGAAATCTGCCGGAACGCCCGGCGAGTTTGGCTGGCCTAACGTGAGTGCGCCAGAACCGGCTTTTACCAGCAGGCAGTCAGCGTGACCGTGGTAACAACCTTCAAATTTAATAATTTTGTCGCGACCGGTAAAACCACGGGCCAGGCGGATGGCGCTCATGGTCGCCTCGGTGCCGGAGTTCACCATGCGCACCATATCCATGGTCGGGACCAGTTCGGTCACCAGTTGCGCCATTTTCACTTCCATTTCGGTTGGTGCACCAAAGCTTAAACCACGCTCGGCGGCTTCAATCACGGCATTGCGGATCGCCGGATGGTTATGGCCCAGCACCATCGGCCCCCAGGAACCGACATAATCGATATAGGCTTTGCCATCAACATCGTACAGATAAGCGCCGTCCGCTTTTTCGATAAACAGTGGAGTGCCGCCCACGCCAGTAAAGGCGCGAACAGGGGAGTTCACACCGCCAGGGATCAGCTCGCGCGCTGCGCTGTAAAGATTTTCAGACTTACTCATGGAGGGTTCCTGATTCGTAGAAAAAGTGAATGGCTGCTATTCTATGTTATTCATAACAAGTTAAATACTCGTCAAACATCAGGCTGCTTGTACTGGTGCAATCCTGATTTCTTAGAGTATAAAAGTTTTGTGCATTTGAAACATTACGCTTTGCAAAGGATTTTCATGGAACGTGCGAGTAAAATGCCGTCATCTTATTTGTATGACCAATAAGTGATCATTGGATGAAAACTGATACTCCCTCTTTAGAAACACCGCAGGCCGCGCGCCTGCGACGCAGACAACTGATTCGCCAACTTCTTGAGCGCGATAAAACCCCGTTAGCCATTTTGTTTATGGCGGCAGTCGTCGGCACGCTTGTCGGGCTGGCTGCGGTTGCTTTTGACAAAGGTGTCGCCTGGTTGCAGAACCAACGTATGGGGGCGCTGGTACATACTGCTGATAATTATCCGCTTCTGTTAACCGTCGCTTTTCTCTGTTCGGCGGTGCTGGCGATGTTCGGCTACTTTTTGGTGCGCAAATACGCGCCGGAAGCAGGTGGTTCGGGGATCCCGGAAATTGAAGGGGCGCTGGAAGATCAACGTCCCGTTCGCTGGTGGCGTGTATTGCCGGTGAAATTCTTTGGCGGGCTGGGGACACTCGGCGGAGGCATGGTGTTGGGGCGCGAAGGGCCAACCGTGCAGATCGGCGGTAATATCGGGCGGATGGTACTCGATGTTTTCCGCCTGAAAGGTGATGAAGCTCGCCATACGCTGTTGGCAACCGGTGCGGCGGCGGGTCTGGCGGCGGCCTTTAACGCGCCGCTGGCGGGTATTTTGTTTATTATCGAAGAGATGCGTCCGCAGTTTCGCTATACGTTAATTTCGATTAAAGCGGTATTTATTGGCGTCATTATGTCGACCATTATGTACCGGATTTTTAATCATGAAGTTGCGTTGATTGACGTCGGTAAACTTTCTGACGCGCCGCTTAATACGCTGTGGCTTTATCTGATCCTCGGTATTATTTTTGGCATTTTCGGCCCTATTTTTAATAAATGGGTGCTGGAGATGCAGGATTTGCTGCACCGTGTGCACGGCGGCAATATTACCAAATGGGTACTGATGGGTGGTGCGATTGGCGGTCTGTGTGGATTGCTGGGGTTTGTGGCACCAGCAACGTCGGGCGGCGGTTTTAACCTGATTCCTATCGCTACCGCGGGGAATTTCAGCATGGGAATGCTGGTGTTTATCTTCGTCGCGCGGGTCATTACCACCTTACTCTGCTTCTCTTCCGGCGCGCCGGGCGGTATTTTTGCCCCGATGCTGGCGCTGGGTACTGTGCTGGGAACCGCTTTCGGAATGGTTGCCGTTGAGCTGTTTCCGCAATATCACCTTGAGGCGGGGACGTTTGCTATTGCCGGAATGGGGGCGTTATTGGCGGCATCTATTCGCGCGCCGTTAACGGGGATCATTCTGGTTCTGGAGATGACCGATAACTACCAGCTCATTTTGCCAATGATTATTACCGGTCTTGGCGCAACACTATTAGCGCAATTTACCGGCGGGAAACCGCTATACTCGGCGATTCTTGCGCGCACGCTGGCAAAACAGGAAGCTGAGCAACTGGCGCGAAGCAAGGCCGCATCAGCCAGCGAGAATACTTGAACGAAATACCAGGGTATTAGATAATGGCGATTATTATTGGGTTAGAATTTGCCCAATTGCCGATGTCGTTTGGAGCAAAATATGAGTGATGACGTAGCACTGCCGCTGGAGTTTACCGACGCAGCAGCCAACAAAGTTAAAAGCCTGATCGCTGACGAAGATAACCCGAATCTGAAATTACGCGTGTATATCACCGGTGGCGGTTGCAGCGGCTTCCAGTATGGTTTCACCTTTGATGATCAGGTGAACGAAGGCGATATGACCATCGAAAAACAGGGCGTTGGCCTGGTGGTTGATCCGATGAGCCTGCAATATCTGGTCGGCGGTTCCGTTGACTATACCGAAGGACTGGAAGGTTCTCGTTTCATCGTGACCAACCCGAACGCGAAAAGCACCTGCGGTTGCGGTTCTTCCTTTAGTATCTAATCTGTTGTTCATGTGCCGGATAAACTATCCGGCACATCTTCTCTCTTCAACGCCCATTCTCATCCAGCGCAAACGTCGGTAGCTTAAGATGCCAACGAATAGCCGCCAGCCGAATCAATAGCGTCACGACCATGCCCATCATACTGGCTGTTTCCAGTGGTACGGAAAATGTGTAATAAGCCGTAGCGTGGACAATACCGCCGATAATACAGGCAGTTGCGTAGATTTCTGTACGTAAAATCATGGGGATTTCGCGGGCCAGAACATCACGAATGATCCCGCCGCCAACGCCAGTAATGACGCCCATACAAACCGCGATTAACGGACCGGCTTCCGCATTAAAGGCTTTATTCACGCCAATGCCGACAAACACCGCCAGACCAACGGCGTCCAGCACCGGCAACATCCATTTTGGTAAGCGTCTTGGCTGGCGCACCAGCACGATGGTCAGCATGCTGGTTACCATTGCAACGACCAGATCGGTGGGATCTTTCACCCAAAATACCGGGCCGTGATCCAGCGCCATGTCGCGAATTGTCCCGCCGCCTACAGCGGTAACCACGCCCAGTACCAGAACACCAAAAGGGTCCATACGCAATTTTCCGGCTAACAAAACGCCGGAGATGGCAAATACCGCTGTGCCGACTATATCCAGCCAATAGACGAGCATTGTTCAATCCCCACTGAGCACCTGAAAAGGTCAGGCGCTAATCTACCTGTGAAAGCGCATTACAGAGCTGTTGTGCAGCGAGGATAATACGTGGGCTTGCACGTTCAAACCAGTCACTCGTGAGAGGAATAACGGGAATTTTGAGCTGTTCACCCCAGTATTGTTTGATTTTAGGAATTTGGTCCGGTCCGCCTGTAATGACAATCGCCTGTGGCGAGCGTGCTAACACCTGTTCGCGGCTAACTTGCGGCCAGGGAACCCGGCTGTCTTTAAAGATGTTTTCTCCGCCACAAACTTCGAGTACCTGGTTCTGAATCGACTCTTTTCCACTGGTAAATGGCGGATTAATGCCGAATTGCAGAAAAACACGTTTTTTAGGTTTATCAGCATATTGCGCTTTCAATTGCGCGTACTGATCCAGCAGGGATTGCGCGGCTTGTTCGGCCTTGTCTGGTTGCGGACTCCAGGGGGCCAGTTGACGTAACGCATTGGCAATTTGTTCAATGCTTGTCGCATCGACCCACATCACTTTTATTCCCAGCGAAGCCAGCTGGTCAACCTGCCGCTCGGCATTACCTCCACGCCAGGCAATCACCAGATCGGGTTTCAGCGCGACAATGCGTTCCAGATTCATCCCCTGCCAGGTGGAAACCTGCTCAATCTTTTGCGCTTGTGGAGGATAGTCGGAATAGCTGCTGACCCCAACCGGCGTGATCCCGGCGGCAAAGGCAAGTTCAGTGTTGGCGGGAGAAAGCGTGATGACGCGCGGCGCGGCGTTGAGCCACAGTGGCGCAAGAAAAGACAGGGCGACCAGCGCCCTGAACAGTGACTTAGCCATGTGCAAGTTTCTGCACCAGTGACTCAACCATCAGGCTGGACTGTTTAGCGGCAACAGCCAGGAACTCATCGAAGCTAAGATGAGACTGTTGATCGGCCACGTCGGAGATGGCGCGTACGACAACAAACGGGACGTTGAAATTGTGGCAGACATGGGCGATTGCCGTCGCTTCCATCTCTACAGCAATGGCCTGTGGGAAGTTGTGGCGGATTTTCGCCAGACCAACAGAACCGTTGATGAAAGCGTCGCCGCTAACAATCAGGCCACGTACAGCGTTAAGATTCAGTTCGGCAATGCAGGCCTCAGCGGCAGCGATCAGTTTATCGTCAGCTTTAAAGCCTGCCGGACAGCCTGGTAACTGACCGTATTCATAACCAAATGCCGTGACATCCGCGTCGTGATAACGTGCTTCGTCCGAGACAACGATATCGCCCACTTTCAACGTTGGTGCCAGGCCACCGGCAGAACCGGTGTTAATAATCACATCTGGCTTGCAGTGTTCCAACAGCAAAGTGGCACCCAGCGCCGCAGCGACTTTACCGATGCCCGATTTCAGAAGCGCAACCTCGGTTCCATTCAGTTGGCCGGTATAGATTTCGCAACCGCCGAGACTGATAGTTTGACGGTTTTCGATTTTGTCACGCAGCAGCGTAACTTCTTCTTCCATTGCACCAATGATGCCGATTTTCATAGATTTACTCGCGATAAGCCCGATTTGAAGGCATAGTTTACCATGCGCTTACGGGGAAGCGTATTTCTCACGCGGGAGAGGACATGGCACAGATTGATTTCCGAAAAAAAATAAACTGGCATCGTCGTTACCGTTCACCGCAGGGCGTTAAAACCGAACATGAGATCCTGCGGATCTTCGAGAGCGATCGCGGGCGTATCATCAACTCTCCGGCAATTCGTCGTCTGCAACAAAAGACCCAGGTTTTTCCACTGGAGCGCAATGCCGCCGTGCGCACGCGTCTTACCCACTCGATGGAAGTCCAGCAGGTGGGGCGCTACATCGCCAAAGAAATTTTAAGCCGTCTGAAAGAGCTTAAATTACTGGAAGCATACGGCCTGGATGAACTGACCGGTCCCTTTGAAAGCATTGTTGAGATGTCATGCCTGATGCACGATATCGGCAATCCGCCGTTTGGTCATTTTGGCGAAGCGGCGATAAATGACTGGTTTCGCCAACGTTTGCACCCGGAAGATGCCGAAAGCCAGCCTCTGACTGACGATCGCTGCAGCGTGGCGACACTACGTTTACGGGACGGGGAAGAACCGCTTAACGAGCTGCGGCGCAAGATTCGTCAGGACTTATGTCATTTTGAGGGGAATGCACAAGGCATTCGCCTGGTGCATACATTGATGCGGATGAATCTCACCTGGGCACAGGTTGGCGGTATTTTAAAATATACCCGTCCGGCGTGGTGGCGTGGCGAAACGCCTGAGACACATCACTATTTAATGAAAAAGCCGGGTTATTATCTTTCTGAAGAAGCCTATATTGCCCGGTTGCGTAAAGAACTTAATTTGGCGCTTTACAGTCGTTTTCCATTAACGTGGATTATGGAAGCTGCCGACGACATCTCCTATTGTGTGGCAGACCTTGAAGATGCGGTAGAGAAAAGAATATTTACCGTTGAGCAGCTTTATCATCATTTGCACGAAGCGTGGGGCCAGCATGAGAAAGGTTCGCTCTTTTCGCTGGTGGTTGAAAATGCCTGGGAAAAATCACGCTCAAATAGTTTAAGCCGCAGTACGGAAGATCAGTTTTTTATGTATTTACGGGTAAACACCCTAAATAAACTGGTACCCTACGCGGCACAACGATTTATTGATAATCTGCCTGCGATTTTCGCCGGAACGTTTAATCATGCATTATTGGAAGATGCCAGCGAATGCAGCGATCTTCTTAAGCTATATAAAAATGTCGCTGTAAAACATGTGTTTAGCCATCCAGATGTCGAGCAGCTTGAATTGCAGGGCTATCGGGTCATTAGCGGATTATTAGAGATTTATCGTCCTTTATTAAGCCTGTCGTTATCAGACTTTACTGAACTGGTAGAAAAAGAACGGGTGAAACGTTTCCCTATTGAATCGCGCTTATTCCACAAACTCTCGACGCGCCATCGGCTGGCCTATGTCGAGGCTGTCAGTAAATTACCGTCAGATTCTCCTGAGTTTCCGCTATGGGAATATTATTACCGTTGCCGCCTGCTGCAGGATTATATCAGCGGTATGACCGACCTCTATGCGTGGGATGAATACCGACGTCTGATGGCCGTAGAACAATAACCAGGCTTTTGTAAAGACGAACAATAAATTTTTACCTTTTGCAGAAACTTTAGTTCGGAACTTCAGGCTATAAAACGAATCTGAAGAACACAGCAATTTTGCGTTATCTGTTAATCGAGACTGAAATACATGAAAAAAACCACATTAGCACTGAGTGCACTGGCTCTGAGTTTAGGTTTGGCGTTATCTCCGCTCTCTGCAACGGCGGCTGAGACTTCTTCAGCAACGACAGCCCAGCAGATGCCAAGCCTTGCACCGATGCTCGAAAAGGTGATGCCTTCAGTGGTCAGCATTAACGTAGAAGGTAGCACAACCGTTAATACGCCGCGTATGCCGCGTAATTTCCAGCAGTTCTTCGGTGATGATTCTCCGTTCTGCCAGGAAGGTTCTCCGTTCCAGAGCTCTCCGTTCTGCCAGGGTGGCCAGGGCGGTAATGGTGGCGGCCAGCAACAGAAATTCATGGCGCTGGGTTCCGGCGTCATCATTGATGCCGATAAAGGCTATGTCGTCACCAACAACCACGTTGTTGATAACGCGACGGTCATTAAAGTTCAACTGAGCGATGGCCGTAAGTTCGACGCGAAGATGGTTGGCAAAGATCCGCGCTCTGATATCGCGCTGATCCAAATCCAGAACCCGAAAAACCTGACCGCAATTAAGATGGCGGATTCTGATGCACTGCGCGTGGGTGATTACACCGTAGCGATTGGTAACCCGTTTGGTCTGGGCGAGACGGTAACTTCCGGGATTGTCTCTGCGCTGGGGCGTAGCGGCCTGAATGCCGAAAACTACGAAAACTTCATCCAGACCGATGCAGCGATCAACCGTGGTAACTCCGGTGGTGCGCTGGTTAACCTGAACGGCGAACTGATCGGTATCAACACCGCGATCCTCGCACCGGACGGCGGCAACATCGGTATCGGTTTTGCTATCCCGAGTAACATGGTGAAAAACCTGACCTCGCAGATGGTGGAATACGGCCAGGTGAAACGCGGTGAGCTGGGTATTATGGGGACTGAGCTGAACTCCGAACTGGCGAAAGCGATGAAAGTTGACGCCCAGCGCGGTGCTTTCGTAAGCCAGGTTCTGCCTAATTCCTCCGCTGCAAAAGCGGGCATTAAAGCGGGTGATGTGATCACCTCACTGAACGGTAAGCCGATCAGCAGCTTTGCCGCACTGCGTGCTCAGGTGGGTACTATGCCGGTAGGCAGCAAACTGACCCTGGGCTTACTGCGCGACGGTAAGCAGGTTAACGTGAACCTGGAACTGCAGCAGAGCAGCCAGAATCAGGTTGATTCCAGCTCCATCTTCAACGGCATTGAAGGCGCTGAGATGAGCAACAAAGGCAAAGATCAGGGCGTGGTAGTGAACAACGTGAAAACGGGCACTCCGGCTGCGCAGATCGGCCTGAAGAAAGGTGATGTGATTATTGGCGCGAACCAGCAGGCAGTGAAAAACATCGCTGAACTGCGTAAAGTTCTCGACAGCAAACCGTCTGTGCTGGCACTCAACATTCAGCGCGGTGACAGCACCATCTACCTGTTAATGCAGTAATCTCCCTCAACCCCTTCCTGAAAACGGGAAGGGGTTCTCCTTACAATCTGTGAACTTCACCACAACTCCATACATCTTCATCATCCTTTAGGCATTTGCACAATGCCGTACGTTACGTACTTCCTTATGCTAAGCCGTGCATAACGGAGGACTTATGGCTGGCATCTTGATACCAAAATGGCGCAGGATATCGTGGCACGTACCATGCGCATCATCGATACCAATATCAACGTAATGGATGCCCGTGGGCGAATTATCGGCAGCGGCGATCGTGAGCGTATTGGTGAATTGCACGAAGGTGCATTGCTGGTACTTTCACAGGGACGAGTCGTCGATATCGATGACGCGGTAGCACGTCATCTGCACGGTGTGCGGCAGGGGATTAATCTACCGTTACGGCTGGAAGGTGAAATTGTCGGCGTAATTGGCCTGACAGGTGAACCAGAGAATCTGCGTAAATATGGCGAACTGGTCTGCATGACGGCTGAAATGATGCTGGAACAGTCGCGGTTGATGCACTTGTTGGCGCAGGATAGCCGTTTGCGGGAAGAACTGGTGATGAACCTGATTCAGGCAGAGGAGAATACTCCCGCACTTACTGAATGGGCGCAACGGCTGGGGATCGATCTCAATCAACCGCGAGTGGTGGCTATTGTTGAGGTCGACAGCGGTCAGCTTGGCGTGGACAGCGCAATGGCGGAGTTACAACAACTGCAAAACGCGCTGACTACGCCCGAGCGTAATAATCTGGTGGCGATTGTCTCGCTAACCGAAATGGTGGTGTTGAAACCGGCGTTGAACTCTTTTGGGCGCTGGGATGCAGAAGATCATCGTAAGCGAGTTGAACAACTGATTACCCGCATGAAAGAGTACGGCCAGCTGCGTTTTCGCGTTTCACTGGGCAACTATTTTACCGGTCCTGGCAGTATTGCCCGATCCTATCGTACGGCGAAAACGACGATGGTGGTGGGTAAACAGCGGATGCCAGAAAGTCGCTGCTATTTTTATCAGGATCTGATGTTACCTGTGTTACTCGACAGTTTGCGTGGCGACTGGCAGGCCAACGAACTGGCGCGACCGCTGGCGCGGCTGAAAACGATGGACAATAACGGCTTGCTGCGACGAACGCTGGCGGCGTGGTTTCGCCACAATGTGCAACCGCTGGCAACGTCAAAGGCGTTGTTTATTCATCGTAATACCCTGGAGTATCGGCTTAATCGTATATCGGAACTGACCGGGCTTGATTTGGGCAATTTTGATGACAGGTTGCTGCTGTATGTGGCGTTACAACTGGATGAAGAGCGGTAGGTTATGCGTTAAGGTTGAGGCGGCGCTGGCTCATTCCCCTCAGCCCGAAGGGTAGAGGGGAATGCCCGAATTAACCGTCAGTTCGGGATTATTTACGCGTTAGTTTTTCCAGATCGGCTTCAATCTCGCTGATCTTATTGGTTACGACTGACTCCAGGTGACGTAAGTCGTCGAGGATCTTACGCTTAAGATCAACTTCGCTGCGGTCACGCTGGCAGATTTGATCAAGCTCATCAATGATATACCGTAGATTCGGGCTGATTTCCTGGACTTCTTTATAACCCTGACCCACACCATCAGCGACGACCGTTTTACGCTGACGCGGATATTTAAACTTAACGCTCTTGGCGAAAAACTCGCCTTTGTCTTTCTGGAAATAGATTTTCAGAATATCGTTGTTGGCTTCCTGCCGGAGGCTGTAACGATCAATTTCTTCAGGATTGGTAATACCCAGACTTTTCAGATTGTCGTACATAGCGTTACCTCAAAATGAGTCAGTAAATTGTGCTTATTTTAGCATTTGGCCTGGCCCGCCCGGCTCGACTGTGATCGCAGAAAGCCTTTTTCTTCCAGACTTCTATCATGGCGTAAAAATCAAAAAATTACCTGCTTTATTCTGGTGATAAAATTCACGATCTACACCAGTTCCAGCATCGTTACTTCCGGGCGGCAGTTCAGACGCAAACCATACAAACTGCCCACGCCACGGGTTGTGTAGATGTGTCTTTCGCCAAAGGCATTTAATCCGGCGACGTAACGTTTATCTTCGACAGGGGCAAAAGGTTCACCAACCAACGGTACGCGCAGTTGCCCGCCGTGAGTATGGCCGCACAGCATCAGATCCCAGGGTTCATCACGCATGACTTCTTTGCTGTCGGGATTATGCGCCAGCACCAGTCTTGGCAGATTGGCTTCGCTGGCGGGAGGCGGTTTGCATTGTCCGGCCCATAAGTCACCAGTGCCTACCAGTTCGAATTGCCTGTTCGGCGTGGCGATCACCGTAGCCTGGTTAAACAACACCGTGATGCCCGCTGATTTCAACGTCTCGCCAATTAAGTGATTTTTTTCTGTACCAACAGGGCGATCGTGGTTGCCGAAGCAGGCAAACGTCGGCGCACATTCGGCAAGGGGGGAGAGTACGTCACTAAACGCCGAAAAATTCAGCGACATATCAAATAATACGTAATCGCCGCCCAGTAATATCAAATCGGGCTTTTGTTCTATGCCAAGAGCAATCGCGTCAGAAATCAGGCTTAAAGGAACAAAACGAGAGTAATGGAGATCGGCCAGAAAAAGAATTTTGAATGGTGCTGCGTTGTCTTTAAAAAAGGCGAGGCGGTGACGGATTAATTCAAACCAGCCTGGCTCACAGTAATGCATATAACCGAAACCTGAGCTCGTGGCTATCGTCGCGGCAGTAGCCTGCAAAAATCGGCGGCGTGAAATCATCGCTCATCCCTGCAAAAAAATCGGGCAGCGTCGTGCTGCCCGTGTGCATACTTTTAGTCGATGGTACGCAGCAGTTCGTTAATGCCGACTTTGCCGCGAGTTTTCGCGTCAACTTTCTTAACGATAACCGCACAGTAGAGGCTGTATTTGCCATCTTTTGACGGCAGATTACCTGAAACAACCACAGACCCCGCCGGAACGCGACCGTAGTGGATTTCGCCGGTTTCACGGTCGTAAATACGGGTGCTCTGACCAATGTATACGCCCATGGAAATGACGGAACCTTCTTCGACAATCACCCCTTCAACCACTTCAGAGCGCGCGCCGATGAAGCAATTATCTTCAATGATGGTTGGGTTAGCCTGCAGCGGTTCCAGCACGCCGCCGATGCCCACGCCACCGGAAAGGTGGACGTTTTTACCAATCTGCGCACAAGAACCGACGGTCGCCCAGGTATCAACCATGGTGCCTTCATCAACATATGCGCCGATGTTGACGTAAGACGGCATCAGCACGGTGTTACGGGCAATAAACGCACCCTGACGTACCGCCGCTGGTGGCACAACGCGGAAGCCTTCTTTCTGGAAACGTGCTTCGTCGTAGTCGGCGAATTTCATCGGCACTTTGTCGAAGTAGCGGCTTTCTGCCCCTTCGATCACCTGATTATCATTAATACGGAAAGAGAGCAGCACCGCTTTTTTCAACCACTGATGCGTCACCCACTGACCGTCAATTTTTTCCGCTACACGCAGTGCGCCGGAATCCAGCAGGGCGATCACCTGATTTACCGCTTCGCGGGTAACGGTGTCTGCATTGGCTGGCGTGATCTCGGCACGGCGTTCAAAAGCGGTTTCAATAATGTTCTGTAACTGCTGCATTGTTAAACTCTTTTCATATCAGTAAACACATCACCCTTTATCGTTTGGATTGAGGGCCTCTGTCAACCGCTGATGCACTTCCTGCTGCAACTCGTTATTAAGCGCACGCCGGTCAGCGGTGGCAATTATGAATAAATCTTCTACTCGCTCGCCAATGGTTGTAATTCGGGCACCATGAAGCGAAATTCCCAGATCGGCAAAAATTTTCCCGACTCGCGCCAGCAGTCCAGGTTGGTCGAGGGCGATCAGTTCGAGGAACGATTTGCGGTCGGTATGGGTCGGCAAAAACGTTACTTCGGTTTCAACAGTAAAATGGCGTAATTTGGCGGGTTGGCGACGGGGCTGCGGTGGCTGCCAGCTACTTTGCGTCAGTACTTGCTCCAGACCAAACCGAATAACCTCATGACGATCTGCGGACAGCGGGTTGCCATCGGGTTCCAGCACGATAAAGGTATCCATCGCCATACCGTCGCGAGTGGTGAAAATTTGTGCGTCGTGAACACTTAAATTGCGGCGGTCTAATTCGGCACAGACGGCGGCAAACAGATAAGGGCGGTCCGGGCTCCAGATAAAAATCTCGGTGCCTCCACGCGTAGCCTGCGGGCTAAGCAATACCAGCGGTTTGCTTAAATCATGCTGTAATAAATGGCGGGCATGCCAGGCCAGTTGATTTGGGCTATGGCGGACAAAATAGTTAGCACGACAGCGTGACCAAATTTGGTGCAGCGCCTCTTCGTCGATGTTATCCATGCGCAGTAGTGCCAGTGCCTGGAGTTGGTGATGGCGAACCCGTTCGCGCATATCCGGCGTGTTTTGCATTCCGCGTCGTAGCTGCTTTTCGGTGGCAAAGTAGAGCTCACGCAACAGACTTTGCTTCCAGCTATTCCACAGCGTTTCGTTGGTGGCGCAAATGTCAGCCACAGTCAGGCATACCAGATAACGCAGACGATTTTCCGTTTGCACTTCTTCGGCAAACTGCTTGATGACTTCCGGGTCCTGAATATCGCGGCGTTGGGCGGTCACCGACATCAACAGGTGCTGGCGAACCAGCCAGGCGACCAGCTGTGTTTCGCGTGAGTTCAGCCCGTGGAGTTCGGCAAAATGCACTACATCCTGAGCACCGAGAATGGAGTGGTCGCCGCCGCGTCCTTTGGCGATATCGTGAAACAGCGCGGCGATGAAAATCAGCTCAGTTGACGGCAGGCGCGGCCAGACGTCCACACACAACGGATGGCGCTGGCGCGTTTCTTCACTGGCAAAACTCTCCAGTTTCAGCATCACGCGGATAGTATGTTCATCCACCGTGTAGGCGTGGAACAGATCAAACTGCATCTGCCCGACGATATGCGACCATTGCGGCATATACGCGCCGAGCACGCTATGGCGATGCATTGGCAATAGCCCGCGCCGCACCGCTCCGGGGTGACGCAGAATGCTCAAAAACAGTTTTCGTGCTTCCGGAATATTACACAGCGGTTGTTGCAGATGGCGACGGGCATGGCGTAACTGGCGCAGCGTGGTGGAGTAAATGCCGGTGATCGCACTGTTGTGCACCATGGTGTAGAACATACGCAAGATGGCTTCCGGCTGGCGCATAAATAGTGTTTCATCACGCAGGTCGATTAGCGTACCGCGTAGCTGAAACTCATCGTCGATTGGACGTGGTTTTTCGTCGGCGGGAAGGGCGAGGATGGCTTCATCGAACAGTTGCAGCAGCATCTGGTTGAGTTCACTGACGCGGCGTGTAACGCGGAAGTAATCCTTCATCATCCGCTCGACCGGTTCGTTACCTTCACCACTGTAATTCAGACGCTGGGCGACGCTAAGCTGGCGATCGAATAACAGGCGATTATCGTAACGGCTGACGACCAGATGCAGGGCAAAGCGAATACGCCACAATATATGCAGACATTCGTTTAATTCCGCCCGCTCCGCTGAGGTTAAGAAGCCAAACCCGACCATTTCATCCAGCGATGTTGCGCCAAAATGACGGCGGGCCACCCATTGCAGAGTGTGGATATCGCGCAAGCCGCCAGGGCTGCTTTTGATGTCTGGTTCAAGGTTGTAGCTGGTGCCATGGTAACGCTGATGGCGCTGGTTCTGTTCTTCAACTTTCGCCGCGTAGAACTTGTCGGAAGGCCAGAATCCTTCGCTGAAAATATGTTTTTGCAGTTCGAGGAACAGCGCAACATCGCCAATTAATAAGCGGGATTCGATTAAATTGGTGGCGACGGTTAAATCCGATAACCCTTCCAGCATGCACTCTTCAAGCGTGCGCACGCTATGACCGACTTCCAGCTTTACATCCCAGAGCAGCGTTAACAGCTCGCCCACTTTTTGCGCCTGATCGTCCGGGAGCTTTTTACGGCTTAAAATCAGTAAATCGACGTCTGAAAGTGGATGCAGCTCGCCACGACCGTAGCCACCGACGGCGACCAATGCCAGGTCGGCAATCTGGCTGAATCCCGCTTCAATCCATAATCGTTGCAGGAGCTGGTCGATAAACTCGGTGCGCGCCTCAATCAACTGTTCTGCAGAGATCCCATTGTCAAAGGCATCACCCAGCCAACGCTGGAAAGTATCGATATGGGCTTTTATCCCACCGACGGTTAATTCATCACGGGGCCAGACGCATGGATTTTGCGGTTGACCGGGCAGGGTGGGGAGAGCGGTGTTTGCGTACTGTTCTGGAAGGGTATTCATTGTGCGCCACCCATAAGATTAAATTATCGCATTAAAAAAGCCGGCATTCGCCGGCTTCATCTTATTCGTCGTGCGAGATTATCGCCGGGATGGTGTCATCCTTGCGTAGCGTCAGAATTTCGCAGCCGTTATCAGTCACCACAATAGTATGCTCATATTGTGCAGACAAGCTGCGATCTTTGGTTTTTACCGTCCAGCCATCTTTCATGGTGCGGATCTCTTTTTTACCCGCGTTGACCATTGGCTCGATGGTGAACGTCATCCCAGGTTTCAGTACGACGTTGGTTTCACGGGAGTCATAGTGCAGCACCTGCGGTTCTTCATGGAAGCCGCGACCAATACCGTGTCCGCAATATTCACGAACGACGGAGAAGCCTTCTGCTTCGACAAATTTCTGAATCGCCGCACCGATTTCGCGCAGATTAATGCCTGGTTTTACCATGCGTAGCGCCAGGTACAGGCTTTCTTGCGTGATGCGGCACAGACGTTCGCCCATGATGGTCGGCTTACCGACGATAAACATTTTCGAGGTATCGCCGTGGAAACCATCTTTGATTACGGTGACATCAATGTTAACGATATCGCCATCTTTCAGCAGCTTAGCATCGTCCGGGATACCGTGGCACACCACTTCATTAATAGAGATGCAAACGGATTTCGGATAGCCGTGATAGCCGAGGCAGGCAGAAACCGCGTGTTGTTCATTAACAATGTAATCATTACAGATGCGATCCAGCTCGCCGGTGCTGACGCCCGGTTTAACATACGGTTCGATCATCTCCAGCACTTCGGCAGCCAGTCGGCCAGCGACGCGCATTTTTTCGATATCTTCTGGGGTCTTGATTGAGATAGCCATTAATTCTGTCCATCAGCGTCGGTGATACCGACAATATATATGTAAGTGCCGTCAATGGTATCACACCCGGGCAAATTGAGAATCATTCTGAATTTCGCCAAACGTGCCACTGAAGGTTTTCTATAATAGAAAATTCGACGTCTGATGCTGTACACAGCGCCAACAATTATTGGTGTCCACGACGTATTTGTGGTATAAAGCGCGCCGGACTTCCGATCCATTTCGTATACACAGACTGGACGGAAGCGACAATCTCACTTTGTGTAACAACACACACGTATCGGCACATATTCCGGGGTGCCCTTTGGGGTCGGTAATATGGGATACGTGGAGGCATAACCCCAACTTTTATATAGAGGTTTTAATCATGGCAACTGTTTCCATGCGCGACATGCTCAAGGCTGGTGTTCACTTCGGTCACCAGACCCGTTACTGGAACCCGAAAATGAAGCCGTTCATCTTCGGTGCGCGTAACAAAGTTCACATCATCAACCTTGAGAAAACTGTACCGATGTTCAACGAAGCTCTGGCTGAACTGAACAAGATTGCTTCTCGCAAAGGTAAAATCCTTTTCGTTGGTACTAAACGCGCTGCAAGCGAAGCGGTGAAAGACGCTGCTCTGAGCTGCGACCAGTTCTTCGTGAACCATCGCTGGCTGGGCGGTATGCTGACTAACTGGAAAACCGTTCGTCAGTCCATCAAACGTCTGAAAGACCTGGAAACTCAGTCTCAGGACGGTACTTTCGACAAGCTGACCAAGAAAGAAGCGCTGATGCGCACTCGTGAGCTGGAGAAACTGGAAAACAGCCTGGGCGGTATCAAAGACATGGGCGGTCTGCCGGACGCTCTGTTTGTAATCGATGCTGACCACGAACACATTGCTATCAAAGAAGCAAACAACCTGGGTATTCCGGTATTTGCTATCGTTGATACCAACTCTGATCCGGACGGTGTTGACTTCGTTATCCCGGGTAACGACGACGCAATCCGTGCTGTGACCCTGTACCTGGGCGCTGTTGCTGCAACCGTACGTGAAGGCCGTTCTCAGGATCTGGCTTCCCAGGCGGAAGAAAGCTTCGTAGAAGCTGAGTAATAAGGCTTGATAACTCCCCCAAAATAGTTCGAGTTGCAGAAAGGCGGCAAGCTCGAGAATTCCCGGGAGCTTACATCAGTAAGTGACCGGGATGAGCGAGCGAAGATAACGCATCTGCGGCGCGAAATATGAAGGGGGAGAGCCCTTATAGACCAGGTAGTACACGTTTGGTTAGGGGGCCTGCATATGGCCCCCTTTTTCACTTTTATATCTGTGCGGTTTAATGCCGGGCAGATCACATCTCCGAGGATTTTAGAATGGCTGAAATTACCGCATCCCTGGTAAAAGAGCTGCGTGAGCGTACTGGCGCAGGCATGATGGATTGCAAAAAAGCACTGACTGAAGCTAACGGCGACATCGAGCTGGCAATCGAAAACATGCGTAAGTCCGGTGCTATTAAAGCAGCGAAAAAAGCAGGCAACGTTGCTGCTGACGGCGTGATCAAAACCAAAATCGACGGCAACTACGGCATCATTCTGGAAGTTAACTGCCAGACTGACTTCGTTGCAAAAGACGCTGGTTTCCAGGCGTTCGCAGACAAAGTTCTGGACGCAGCTGTTGCTGGCAAAATCACTGACGTTGAAGTTCTGAAAGCACAGTTCGAAGAAGAACGTGTTGCGCTGGTAGCGAAAATTGGTGAAAACATCAACATTCGCCGCGTTGCTGCGCTGGAAGGCGACGTTCTGGGTTCTTATCAGCACGGTGCGCGTATCGGCGTTCTGGTTGCTGCTAAAGGCGCTGACGAAGAGCTGGTTAAACACATCGCTATGCACGTTGCTGCAAGCAAGCCAGAATTCATCAAACCGGAAGACGTATCCGCTGAAGTGGTAGAAAAAGAATACCAGGTACAGCTGGATATCGCGATGCAGTCTGGTAAGCCGAAAGAAATCGCAGAGAAAATGGTTGAAGGCCGCATGAAGAAATTCACCGGCGAAGTTTCTCTGACCGGTCAGCCGTTCGTTATGGAACCAAGCAAAACTGTTGGTCAGCTGCTGAAAGAGCATAACGCTGAAGTGACTGGCTTCATCCGCTTCGAAGTGGGTGAAGGCATCGAGAAAGTTGAGACTGACTTTGCAGCAGAAGTTGCTGCGATGTCCAAGCAGTCTTAATTATCAAAAAGGAGCCGCCTGAGGGCGGCTTCTTTTTGTGCCCATCTTGTAAATTCAGCTAACCCTTGTGGGGCTGCGCTGAAAAGCGACGTACAATGTCGCTAGTATTAATTCATTTCAATCGTTGACAGTCTCAGGAAAGAAACATGGCTACCAATGCAAAACCCGTCTATAAACGCATTCTGCTTAAGTTGAGTGGCGAAGCTCTGCAGGGCACTGAAGGCTTCGGTATTGATGCAAGCATACTGGATCGTATGGCTCAGGAAATCAAAGAACTGGTTGAACTGGGTATTCAGGTTGGTGTGGTGATTGGTGGGGGTAACCTGTTCCGTGGCGCTGGTCTGGCGAAAGCGGGTATGAACCGCGTTGTGGGCGACCACATGGGGATGCTGGCGACCGTAATGAACGGCCTGGCAATGCGTGATGCACTGCACCGCGCCTATGTGAACGCTCGTCTGATGTCCGCTATTCCATTGAATGGCGTGTGCGACAGCTACAGCTGGGCAGAAGCTATCAGCCTGTTGCGCAACAACCGTGTGGTGATCCTCTCCGCCGGTACAGGTAACCCGTTCTTTACCACCGACTCAGCAGCTTGCCTGCGTGGTATCGAAATTGAAGCCGATGTGGTGCTGAAAGCAACCAAAGTTGACGGCGTGTTTACCGCTGATCCGGCGAAAGATCCAACCGCAACCATGTACGAGCAACTGACTTACAGCGAAGTGCTGGAAAAAGAGCTGAAAGTCATGGACCTGGCGGCCTTCACGCTGGCTCGTGACCATAAATTACCGATTCGTGTTTTCAATATGAACAAACCGGGTGCGCTGCGCCGTGTGGTAATGGGTGAAAAAGAAGGGACTTTAATCACGGAATAATTCCCGTGATGGATAAATAAGGGTAAGATTCCGCGTAAGTATCGCGGGGGCGTAAGTCTGGTTATAAGGCGTTATTGTTGCAGGCAGTTTGGTCACGGCCAGCGCGCAGCAACCGGAGCGTACAAAAGTACGTGAGGATGGCGAGCACTGCCCGGGGCCAAAATGGCAAATAAAATAGCCTAATAATCCAGACGATTACCCGTAATATGTTTAATCAGGGCTATACTTAGCACACTTCCACTGTGTGTGACTGTCTGGTCTGACTGAGACAAGTTTTCAAGGATTCGTAACGTGATTAGCGATATCAGAAAAGATGCTGAAGTACGCATGGACAAATGCGTAGAAGCGTTCAAAACCCAAATCAGCAAAATACGCACGGGTCGTGCTTCTCCCAGCCTGCTGGATGGCATTGTCGTGGAATATTACGGCACGCCGACGCCGCTGCGTCAGCTGGCAAGCGTAACGGTAGAAGATTCCCGTACACTGAAAATCAACGTGTTTGATCGTTCAATGTCTCCGGCCGTTGAAAAAGCGATTATGGCGTCCGATCTTGGCCTGAACCCGAACTCTGCGGGTAGCGACATCCGTGTTCCGCTGCCGCCGCTGACGGAAGAACGTCGTAAAGATCTGACCAAAATCGTTCGTGGTGAAGCAGAACAAGCGCGTGTTGCAGTACGTAACGTGCGTCGTGACGCGAACGACAAAGTGAAAGCACTGTTGAAAGATAAAGAGATCAGCGAAGACGACGATCGCCGTTCTCAGGACGATGTACAGAAACTGACTGATGCTGCAATCAAGAAAATTGAAGCGGCGCTGGCAGACAAAGAAGCAGAACTGATGCAGTTCTGATTTCTTGAACGACAAAAACGCCGCTCAGTAGATCCTTGCGGATCGGCTGGCGGCGTTTTGCTTTTTATTCTGTCTCAACTCTGGATGTTTCATGAAGCAACTCACCATTCTGGGCTCGACCGGCTCGATTGGTTGCAGCACGCTGGACGTGGTGCGCCATAATCCCGAACACTTCCGCGTAGTTGCGCTGGTGGCAGGCAAAAATGTCACTCGCATGGTAGAACAGTGCCTGGAATTCTCTCCCCGCTATGCCGTAATGGACGATGAAGCGAGTGCGAAACTTCTTAAAACGATGCTACAGCAACAGGGTAGCCGCACCGAAGTCTTAAGTGGGCAACAAGCCGCTTGCGATATGGCAGCGCTTGAGGATGTTGATCAGGTGATGGCAGCCATTGTTGGCGCTGCTGGGCTGTTACCTACGCTTGCTGCGATCCGCGCGGGTAAAACCATTTTGCTGGCCAATAAAGAATCACTGGTTACCTGCGGACGTCTGTTTATGGACGCCGTAAAGCAGAGCAAAGCGCAATTGTTACCGGTCGATAGCGAACATAACGCCATTTTTCAGAGTTTACCGCAACCTATCCAGCATAATCTGGGATACGCTGACCTTGAGCAAAATGGCGTGGTGTCCATTTTACTTACCGGGTCTGGTGGCCCTTTCCGTGAGACGCCATTGCGCGATTTGGCAACAATGACGCCGGATCAAGCCTGCCGTCATCCGAACTGGTCGATGGGGCGTAAAATTTCTGTCGATTCGGCTACCATGATGAACAAAGGTCTGGAATACATTGAAGCGCGTTGGCTGTTTAACGCCAGCGCCAGCCAGATGGAAGTGCTGATTCACCCGCAGTCAGTGATTCACTCAATGGTGCGCTATCAGGACGGCAGTGTTCTGGCGCAGCTGGGGGAACCGGATATGCGTACGCCAATTGCCCACACCATGGCATGGCCGAATCGCGTGAACTCTGGCGTGAAGCCGCTCGATTTTTGCAAACTAAGTGCGTTGACATTTGCCGCACCGGATTATGATCGTTATCCATGCCTGAAACTGGCGATGGAGGCGTTCGAACAAGGCCAGGCAGCGACGACAGCATTGAATGCCGCAAACGAAATCACCGTTGCTGCTTTTCTTGCGCAACAAATCCGCTTTACGGATATCGCTGCGTTGAATTTATCCGTACTGGAAAAAATGGATATGCGCGAACCACAATGTGTGGACGATGTGTTATCTGTTGATGCGAACGCGCGTGAAGTCGCCAGAAAAGAGGTGATGCGTCTCGCAAGCTGAGGATAATCCGGCTACAGAGAGTCGCGCTATTTGTTAGCGTAGGGCTTCAGTGATATAGTCTGCGCCATCTGATCGTAAGTAGTTGGCTTTATAAGGTCAGGTATGCCGTGGTTTTACACGGCTTTTTTTTGTATAGGCTTCAGTATTCCTGAGTACCGTAAACCCTGTCAGGGAATAAAAAACGCGTGATGTTGTCTGCTACTCAACCACTTAGCGAAAAATTGCCAGCGCATGGCTGCCGTCATGTTGCGATCATTATGGACGGCAATGGTCGCTGGGCAAAAAAGCAAGGGAAGATTCGTGCCTTTGGGCATAAAGCCGGGGCAAAATCCGTCCGCCGGGCTGTCTCTTTTGCGGCCAACAACGGTATTGAGGCGTTAACGCTGTATGCCTTTAGTAGTGAAAACTGGAACCGACCAGCGCAGGAAGTCAGTGCGTTAATGGAACTGTTTGTGTGGGCGCTCGATAGCGAAGTAAAAAGTCTGCACCGACATAACGTGCGTCTGCGTATTATTGGCGATACCAGTCGCTTTAACTCGCGTTTGCAAGAACGTATTCGTAAATCTGAAGCGCTAACAGCCGGGAATACCGGTCTGACGCTGAATATTGCGGCGAACTACGGTGGACGTTGGGATATAGTCCAGGGAGTCAGGCAACTGGCTGAAAAGGTGCAGCAAGGAAACCTGCAACCAGATCAGATAGATGAAGAGATGCTAAACCAGCATGTCTGTATGCATGAACTGGCCCCTGTAGATTTAGTAATTAGGACTGGGGGGGAGCATCGCATTAGTAACTTTTTGCTTTGGCAAATTGCCTATGCCGAACTTTACTTTACAGATGTTCTCTGGCCCGATTTCGATGAACAAGACTTTGAAGGGGCGTTAAATGCCTTTGCTAATCGAGAGCGTCGTTTCGGCGGCACCGAGCCCGGTGATGAAACAGCCTGATGGGGGTCGCTTTTGCTGAAGTATCGCCTGATATCTGCTTTTGTGTTAATACCCGTCGTCATCGCGGCGTTGTTTCTGTTGCCGCCGGTGGGGTTCGCCATTGTAACGCTGGTGGTCTGCATGCTGGCAGCGTGGGAATGGGGACAGCTTAGCGGTTTTACCACTCGTTCGCAGCGAGTATGGTTGGCGGTGTTATGCGGGTTATTGTTGGCGCTGATGCTTTTTCTGTTGCCGGAATATCACCGAAATATTCATCAACCGCTGGTTGAAATCTCACTTTGGGCTTCGCTGGGTTGGTGGATTGTCGCGCTATTGCTGGTGCTGTTTTACCCAGGTTCCGCAGCAATCTGGCGTAACTCTAAAACATTGCGCCTTATTTTTGGCGTGCTAACCATTGTTCCCTTCTTCTGGGGCATGCTGGCGTTACGGGCCTGGCACTATGACGAGAATCATTACAGTGGCGCAATATGGCTGCTCTATGTCATGATCCTGGTATGGGGCGCTGACTCCGGCGCATATATGTTTGGCAAATTGTTTGGTAAACATAAGCTGGCACCGAAGGTTTCTCCGGGTAAAACCTGGCAAGGCTTTATCGGTGGACTCGCTACTGCAGCGGTAATCTCATGGGGTTATGGCATGTGGGCGAATCTCGACGTCGCTCCCGTCACCTTACTCATTTGCTCTATTGTCGCAGCGTTAGCCTCAGTGCTCGGCGATCTGACCGAGAGTATGTTTAAGCGTGAAGCAGGAATTAAGGACAGCGGTCATTTAATTCCAGGACACGGTGGTATTTTAGATCGTATTGATAGCCTGACGGCTGCGGTACCGGTCTTTGCTTGCTTGTTGTTACTGGTATTCAGGACGCTTTAACGGAAGGTAATATGCTGAGTTTTCTCTGGGATTTGGCTTCGTTCATCGTTGCACTGGGTGTACTTATCACCGTGCATGAATTTGGTCATTTCTGGGTTGCCCGGCGTTGTGGTGTTCGCGTTGAGCGTTTCTCAATAGGGTTTGGTAAGGCGCTCTGGCGGCGAACTGATAAGCTCGGCACCGAATATGTTATCGCCCTGATCCCGTTGGGCGGTTATGTCAAAATGCTGGATGAGCGCGCAGAACCGGTCGTTCCGGAACTCCGCCACCATGCCTTCAATAATAAATCTGTCGGCCAACGAGCGGCGATTATTGCCGCAGGTCCGGTTGCAAACTTCATTTTTGCTATCTTTGCCTACTGGCTGGTTTTTATTATTGGTGTGCCTGGCGTACGTCCGGTGGTTGGCGAAATAGCAGCCAATTCGATAGCTGCGGAAGCACAAATTGCACCAGGTACGGAACTAAAAGCCGTAGATGGTATCGAAACGCCTGATTGGGATGCCGTGCGTTTGCAGTTGGTCGATAAAATTGGCGATGAAAGCACCACCATTACAGTAGCGCCATTTGGCAGCGACCAACGGCGGGATGTAAAGCTCGATTTACGTCACTGGGCGTTTGAGCCTGATAAAGAAGATCCGGTATCTTCGCTGGGGATTCGTCCTCGTGGGCCGCAAATTGAACCTGTACTGGAAAATGTGCAGCCAAACTCGGCGGCAAGCAAGGCAGGTTTGCAAGCAGGCGACAGGATCGTTAAAGTCGATGGTCAGCCCTTAACGCAGTGGGTGACCTTTGTGATGCTTGTCCGGGATAACCCGGGTAAATCCTTAGCGTTAGAAATCGAAAGGCAGGGGAGTCCCTTGTCTTTGACATTAATCCCGGAGAGTAAACCGGGTAATGGTAAAGCGATTGGTTTTGTCGGTATTGAGCCGAAAGTCATTCCTTTGCCAGATGAGTATAAAGTTGTACGCCAGTATGGGCCGTTCAACGCCATCGTCGAAGCCACGGACAAAACGTGGCAGCTGATGAAGCTGACGGTCAGTATGCTGGGAAAATTGATCACCGGTGATGTGAAACTGAACAACCTCAGTGGGCCGATCTCTATCGCCAAGGGGGCTGGGATGACAGCGGAACTCGGGGTTGTTTATTACCTGCCGTTTCTTGCGCTTATTAGCGTGAACTTAGGGATAATTAACCTGTTTCCGTTGCCCGTACTTGACGGGGGGCATCTGCTGTTCCTTGCGATCGAAAAGATCAAGGGCGGACCGGTATCCGAGCGGGTTCAAGACTTTTGTTATCGCATTGGCTCGATTCTGCTGGTGCTGTTAATGGGGCTTGCACTTTTCAATGATTTCTCTCGGTTATGAGAGTTAGTTAGGAAGAACGCATAATAACGATGGCGATGAAAAAGTTGCTCATAGCGTCGCTGCTGTTTAGCAGCGCCACCGTATACGGTGCTGAAGGGTTCGTAGTGAAAGATATTCATTTCGAAGGCCTTCAGCGTGTCGCCGTTGGTGCGGCCCTCCTCAGTATGCCGGTGCGCACAGGCGACACGGTTAATGATGAAGATATCAGTAATACCATTCGCGCTCTGTTTGCTACCGGCAACTTTGAGGATGTTCGCGTCCTTCGTGATGGTGATACCCTTCTGGTTCAGGTAAAAGAACGTCCGACCATTGCCAGCATTACTTTCTCCGGTAACAAATCGGTGAAAGATGACATGCTGAAGCAAAACCTCGAGGCTTCTGGTGTGCGTGTGGGCGAATCCCTCGATCGCACCACCATTGCCGATATCGAGAAAGGTCTGGAAGACTTCTACTACAGCGTCGGTAAATATAGCGCCAGCGTAAAAGCTGTCGTGACCCCGCTGCCGCGCAACCGTGTTGACCTAAAACTGGTGTTCCAGGAAGGTGTGTCAGCTGAAATCCAGCAAATTAACATTGTTGGTAACCATGCTTTCACCACCGACGAACTGATCTCTCATTTCCAACTGCGTGACGAAGTGCCGTGGTGGAACGTGGTAGGCGATCGTAAATACCAGAAACAGAAACTGGCGGGCGACCTTGAAACCCTGCGCAGCTACTATCTGGATCGCGGTTATGCCCGTTTCAACATCGACTCTACCCAGGTCAGTCTGACGCCAGATAAAAAAGGTATTTACGTCACGGTGAACATCACCGAAGGCGATCAGTACAAGCTTTCTGGCGTTGAAGTGAGCGGCAACCTTGCCGGGCACTCCGCTGAAATTGAGCAGCTGACTAAGATCGAGCCGGGTGAGCTGTATAACGGCACCAAAGTGACCAAGATGGAAGATGACATCAAAAAGCTTCTCGGTCGCTATGGTTATGCCTATCCGCGCGTACAGTCGATGCCCGAAATTAACGATGCCGACAAAACCGTTAAATTACGTGTGAACGTTGATGCGGGTAACCGTTTCTACGTGCGTAAGATCCGTTTTGAAGGTAACGATACCTCGAAAGATGCCGTCCTGCGTCGCGAAATGCGTCAGATGGAAGGTGCATGGCTGGGGAGCGATCTGGTCGATCAGGGTAAGGAGCGTCTGAATCGTCTGGGCTTCTTTGAAACTGTCGATACCGATACCCAACGTGTTCCGGGTAGCCCGGACCAGGTTGATGTCGTCTACAAGGTAAAAGAGCGCAACACCGGTAGCTTCAACTTTGGTATTGGTTACGGTACTGAAAGTGGCGTGAGCTTCCAGGCTGGTGTGCAGCAGGATAACTGGTTAGGTACAGGTTATGCTGTTGGTATCAACGGGACCAAAAACGATTACCAGACCTATGCTGAACTGTCGGTAACCAACCCGTACTTCACCGTAGATGGCGTAAGCCTCGGTGGTCGTCTCTTCTATAATGACTTCCAGGCAGATGACGCCGACCTGTCCGACTATACCAACAAGAGTTATGGTACAGACGTGACGTTGGGCTTCCCGATTAACGAATATAACTCGCTGCGTGCAGGTCTGGGTTATGTACATAACTCCCTGTCCAACATGCAGCCTCAGGTTGCGATGTGGCGTTATCTGTACTCTATGGGTGAACATCCGAGCACCTCTGATCAGGATAACAGCTTCAAAACGGACGACTTCACGTTCAACTATGGTTGGACCTATAACAAGCTTGACCGTGGTTACTTCCCGACAGATGGTTCACGTGTCAACCTGACCGGTAAAGTGACCATTCCTGGATCGGATAACGAATACTACAAAGTGACGTTAGACACGGCGACTTATGTGCCGATCGATGACGATCACAAATGGGTTGTTCTGGGGCGTACCCGCTGGGGTTATGGTGATGGTTTAGGCGGCAAAGAGATGCCGTTCTACGAGAACTTCTATGCCGGTGGTTCCAGCACCGTGCGTGGCTTCCAGTCCAATACCATTGGTCCGAAAGCAGTTTACTTCCCGCATCAGGCCAGTAATTATGATCCGGACTATGATTACGAATGTGCGACTCAGGACGGCGCGAAAGACCTGTGTAAATCGGATGATGCTGTAGGCGGTAACGCCATGGCGGTTGCCAGCCTCGAGTTCATCACCCCGACGCCGTTTATTAGCGATAAGTATGCTAACTCGGTTCGTACTTCCTTCTTCTGGGATATGGGTACCGTTTGGGATACAAACTGGGATTCCAGCCAATATTCTGGATATCCGGACTATAGTGATCCAAGCAATATCCGTATGTCTGCGGGTATCGCATTACAATGGATGTCCCCATTGGGGCCGTTGGTGTTCTCCTACGCCCAGCCGTTCAAAAAGTACGATGGAGACAAGGCAGAACAGTTCCAGTTTAACATCGGTAAAACCTGGTAAGTGTTCTCCACAAAGGAATGTAGTGGTAGTGTAGCGATGACTTTAGGCGATCAATATAAGATCGCCGGGCCACGCAAAGAACTGCACCCTCCGGTGCAAATGGGATGGTAAGGAGTTTATTGTGAAAAAGTGGTTATTAGCTGCAGGTCTCGGTTTAGCACTGGCAACTTCTGCTCAGGCGGCTGACAAAATTGCAATCGTCAACATGGGCAGCCTGTTCCAGCAGGTAGCGCAGAAAACCGGTGTTTCTAACACGCTGGAAAATGAGTTCAAAGGCCGTGCCAGCGAACTGCAGCGTATGGAAACCGATCTGCAGGCTAAAATGAAAAAGCTGCAGTCCATGAAAGCGGGCAGCGATCGCACTAAGCTGGAAAAAGACGTGATGGCTCAGCGCCAGACTTTTGCTCAGAAAGCGCAGGCTTTTGAGCAGGATCGCGCACGTCGTTCCAACGAAGAACGCGGCAAACTGGTTACTCGTATCCAGACTGCTGTGAAATCCGTTGCCAACAGCCAGGATATCGATCTGGTTGTTGATGCAAACGCCGTTGCTTACAACAGCAGCGATGTAAAAGACATCACTGCCGACGTACTGAAACAGGTTAAATAAGTAATGCCTTCAATTCGACTGGCTGATTTAGCGCAGCAGTTGGATGCAGAACTACACGGTGATGGCGATATCGTCATCACCGGCGTTGCGTCCATGCAATCTGCACAAACAGGTCACATTACGTTCATGGTTAACCCAAAATACCGTGAGCATTTAGGCTTGTGCCAGGCGTCCGCGGTTGTCATGACCCAGGACGATCTTCCTTTCGCGAAAAGTGCCGCACTGGTAGTGAAGAATCCCTACCTGACTTACGCGCGCATGGCGCAAATTTTAGATACCACGCCGCAGCCCGCGCAGAACATTGCACCCAGTGCGGTGATCGACGCGACGGCGAAGCTGGGTAACAACGTATCGATTGGCGCTAACGCGGTGATTGAGTCCGGCGTTGAACTGGGCGATAACGTGATTATCGGTGCCGGTTGCTTCGTAGGTAAAAACAGCAAAATCGGTGCAGGTTCGCGTCTCTGGGCGAACGTAACCATTTACCATGAGATCCAGATCGGTCAGAATTGCCTGATCCAGTCCGGAACAGTGGTAGGCGCAGACGGCTTTGGTTATGCCAACGATCGTGGTAACTGGGTGAAGATCCCACAGATTGGTCGCGTAATTATTGGCGATCGCGTGGAGATCGGTGCCTGCACAACCATCGATCGCGGCGCGCTGGATGACACTATTATTGGCAATGGCGTGATCATTGATAACCAGTGCCAGATTGCACATAACGTCGTGATTGGCGACAATACGGCGGTTGCCGGTGGCGTCATTATGGCGGGCAGCCTGAAAATTGGTCGTTACTGCATGATCGGCGGAGCCAGCGTAATCAACGGGCATATGGAAATATGCGACAAAGTGACGGTTACGGGCATGGGTATGGTGATGCGTCCCATCACTGAACCAGGCGTCTATTCCTCAGGCATTCCGCTGCAACCCAACAAAGTCTGGCGCAAAACCGCTGCACTGGTGATGAACATTGATGACATGAGCAAGCGTCTGAAATCGCTTGAGCGCAAGGTTAATCAACAAGACTAACGTTCCATCTTTTGTTCGCCAAACTTTACGGCCTGTCTCATTCTTACGATTGCGGCAGGCCGTGTTATTATTGTCGTTTCTTATATTTTGACAGGAAGAGTATCTTGACTACTAACACTCATACTCTGCAGATTGAAGAGATTTTAGAACTTCTGCCGCACCGTTTCCCGTTCTTACTGGTGGATCGCGTGCTGGATTTTGAAGAAGGTCGTTTTCTGCGCGCAGTAAAAAATGTCTCTGTCAATGAGCCATTCTTCCAGGGCCATTTCCCTGGAAAACCGATTTTCCCGGGTGTGCTGATTCTGGAAGCAATGGCACAGGCAACAGGTATTCTGGCGTTTAAAAGCGTAGGAAAACTGGAACCGGGTGAGCTGTACTACTTCGCTGGTATTGACGAAGCGCGCTTCAAGCGCCCGGTCGTGCCTGGCGATCAAATGATCATGGAAGTCACTTTCGAAAAAACGCGCCGCGGCCTGACCCGTTTTAAAGGGGTTGCTCTGGTCGATGGTAAAGTAGTTTGCGAAGCAACGATGATGTGTGCTCGTAGCCGGGAGGCCTGATACGTGATTGATAAATCCGCCTTTGTGCATCCAACCGCCATTGTGGAAGAGGGCGCGTCAATTGGCGCGAACGCACACATTGGTCCTTTTTGTATCGTTGGACCCCATGTCGAAATTGGTGAGGGTACCGTACTGAAATCTCACGTTGTCGTGAATGGTCATACTAAAATTGGCCGCGATAATGAGATTTATCAGTTCGCCTCCATCGGCGAAGTTAACCAGGATCTGAAATATGCTGGCGAACCGACCCGTGTGGAAATCGGCGATCGTAACCGCATTCGCGAAAGCGTCACCATTCATCGTGGCACAGTCCAGGGCGGTGGATTGACGAAGGTGGGCAGCGACAACTTACTGATGATCAACGCGCACATTGCGCACGATTGTACGGTAGGTAACCGCTGTATTCTCGCCAACAACGCAACGCTGGCGGGTCACGTATCGGTTGACGACTTCGCGATCATCGGCGGCATGACCGCAGTCCATCAGTTCTGCATCATTGGTGCGCACGTGATGGTTGGCGGCTGCTCCGGTGTGGCGCAGGACGTCCCTCCTTATGTCATTGCGCAGGGTAACCACGCAACGCCGTTCGGTGTCAATATCGAAGGGCTGAAGCGCCGCGGATTCAGCCGTGAGGCGATTACCGCTATCCGCAATGCGTATAAGCTGATTTATCGTAGCGGTAAAACGCTCGATGAAGTGAAACCGGAAATTGCTGAACTGGCGGAAACATATCCGGAAGTGAAAGCCTTTACCGATTTCTTTGCACGCTCAACGCGCGGTCTGATTCGTTAATGACTGAACAGCGTCCATTAACGATTGCCCTGGTCGCCGGAGAAACCTCCGGCGATATCCTGGGGGCCGGTTTAATCCGCGCTCTGAAAGAACATGTGCCCAACGCCCGCTTTGTTGGTGTTGCCGGGCCACGAATGCAGGCTGAAGGCTGCGAAGCCTGGTACGAAATGGAAGAACTGGCGGTGATGGGCATTGTTGAAGTGCTCGGTCGTCTGCGTCGCTTACTGCATATTCGTGCCGATCTGACAAAGCGTTTTGGCGAACTGAAGCCAGATGTTTTTGTTGGTATTGATGCGCCTGACTTCAATATTACTCTTGAAGGTAACCTCAAAAAGCAGGGTATCAAAACCATTCATTACGTCAGTCCGTCAGTCTGGGCGTGGCGACAGAAACGTGTTTTCAAAATAGGCAGAGCCACCGATCTGGTGCTCGCATTTCTGCCTTTCGAAAAAGCGTTTTATGACAAATACAACGTACCGTGCCGCTTTATCGGTCATACCATGGCTGATGCCATGCCATTAGATCCAGATAAAAATGCCGCCCGTGATGTGCTGGGGATCCCTCACGATGCCCACTGCCTGGCGTTGCTACCGGGGAGCCGTGGTGCAGAAGTTGAAATGCTTAGTGCCGATTTCCTGAAAACGGCCCAGCTTTTGCGCCAGACATATCCGGATCTCGAAATCGTGGTGCCACTGGTGAATGCCAAACGCCGCGAGCAGTTTGAACGCATCAAAGCTGAAGTCGCGCCAGACCTTTCAGTTCATTTGCTGGATGGGATGGGCCGTGAGGCGATGGTCGCCAGCGATGCGGCGCTATTGGCGTCGGGTACGGCAGCCCTGGAGTGTATGCTGGCGAAATGCCCGATGGTGGTGGGATATCGCATGAAGCCTTTTACCTTCTGGTTGGCGAAGCGGCTGGTGAAAACTGATTATGTCTCGCTGCCAAATCTGCTGGCGGGCAGAGAGTTAGTCAAAGAATTATTGCAGGAAGAGTGTGAGCCGCAAAAACTGGCTGCGGCGCTGTTACCGCTGTTGGCGAACGGGAAAACCAGCCACGCGATGCACGATACCTTCCGTGAACTGCATCAGCAGATCCGCTGCAATGCCGATGAGCAGGCGGCACAAGCCGTTCTGGAGTTAGCACAATGATCGAATTTGTTTATCCGCACACGCAGCTGGTTGCGGGTGTGGATGAAGTCGGACGCGGGCCGTTAGTTGGCGCGGTCGTCACCGCTGCGGTGATCCTTGACCCGGCGCGCCCGATTGCCGGGCTGAATGATTCCAAAAAGCTGAGCGAAAAACGCCGTCTGGCGCTCTATGAAGAGATCAAAGAGAAAGCGTTGAGCTGGAGTCTGGGCCGCGCGGAACCCCACGAAATCGACGAGCTGAACATTCTTCATGCGACCATGCTGGCGATGCAGCGTGCCGTCGCTGGGCTGCATATTGCGCCGGAATATGTGTTGATTGATGGTAACCGCTGCCCGAAATTACCGATGCCTGCGATGGCTGTGGTGAAAGGCGATAGCCGCGTACCGGAAATCAGTGCCGCGTCTATCCTGGCGAAAGTGACGCGTGACGCCGAAATGGCGGCGCTGGATATTGTTTTCCCGCAATATGGTTTTGCCCAACACAAAGGGTACCCAACCGCTTTTCATCTGGAAAAACTGGCTGAACACGGCGCGACCGAACACCATCGGCGCAGCTTTGGGCCTGTCAAACGCGCACTGGGACTTGCGTCCTGATTCTTGTGTCGAGATTAAGTAAACCGGAATCTGAAGATGTCTGAACCACGTTTCGTACACCTGCGGGTGCACAGCGACTACTCGATGATCGATGGCCTGGCCAAAACCGCACCGTTGGTAAAAAAGGCGGCGGCGTTGGGTATGCCAGCACTGGCGATCACCGATTTCACCAACCTTTGTGGTCTGGTGAAGTTCTACGGAGCGGGACATGGCGCAGGGATTAAGCCTATCGTCGGGGCAGATTTTAACGTCCAGTGCGACCTGCTGGGTGATGAGTTAACCCACCTGACGGTACTGGCGGCGAACAATACCGGCTATCAGAATCTGACGTTGCTGATCTCAAAAGCGTATCAGCGCGGGTACGGTGCCGCCGGGCCGATCATCGATCGCGACTGGCTTATCGAATTAAACGAAGGGTTGATCCTTCTTTCCGGCGGACGCATGGGCGACGTCGGACGCAGTCTTTTGCGTGGTAACAGCGCGCTGGTAGATGAGTGTGTCGCGTTTTATGAAGAACACTTCCCGGATCGCTATTTTCTCGAGCTGATCCGCACCGGCAGGCCGGATGAAGAAAGCTATCTGCACGCGGCGGTGGAACTGGCGGAAGCGCGCGGTTTGCCCGTCGTGGCGACCAACGACGTGCGCTTTATCGACAGCAGCGACTTTGACGCACACGAAATCCGCGTCGCGATCCACGACGGCTTTACCCTCGACGATCCTAAACGCCCGCGTAACTATTCGCCGCAGCAATATATGCGTAGCGAAGAGGAGATGTGTGAGCTGTTTGCCGACATCCCCGAAGCCCTTGCCAACACCGTTGAGATCGCCAAACGCTGTAACGTAACCGTGCGTCTTGGTGAATACTTCCTGCCGCAGTTCCCGACCGGGGACATGAGCACCGAAGATTATCTGGTCAAGCGTGCAAAAGAGGGCCTGGAAGAGCGTCTGGCCTTTTTATTCCCTGATGAGGAAGAACGTCTTAAGCGCCGCCCGGAATATGACGAACGTCTGGAGACTGAACTTCAGGTTATCAACCAGATGGGCTTCCCGGGCTACTTCCTCATCGTTATGGAATTTATCCAGTGGTCGAAAGATAACGGCGTACCGGTAGGGCCAGGCCGTGGCTCCGGTGCGGGTTCACTGGTGGCCTACGCGCTGAAAATCACCGACCTCGATCCGCTGGAATTTGACCTGCTGTTCGAACGTTTCCTTAACCCGGAACGTGTCTCCATGCCTGACTTCGACGTTGACTTCTGTATGGAGAAACGCGATCAGGTTATCGAGCACGTAGCGGACATGTACGGTCGTGATGCGGTATCGCAGATCATCACCTTCGGTACAATGGCGGCGAAAGCGGTGATCCGCGACGTAGGCCGCGTGCTGGGGCATCCGTACGGCTTTGTCGATCGTATCTCGAAACTGATCCCGCCCGATCCGGGGATGACGCTGGCGAAAGCGTTTGAAGCCGAGCCGCAGCTGCCGGAAATCTACGAAGCGGATGAAGAAGTTAAGGCGCTGATCGACATGGCGCGCAAACTGGAAGGGGTCACCCGTAACGCCGGTAAGCACGCCGGTGGGGTGGTTATCGCGCCGACCAAAATTACCGATTTTGCGCCGCTTTACTGCGATGAAGAGGGCAAACATCCGGTCACCCAGTTTGATAAAAGCGACGTTGAATACGCCGGACTGGTGAAGTTCGACTTCCTTGGTTTGCGTACGCTCACCATCATCAACTGGGCGCTGGAGATGATCAACAAGCGGCGGGCGAAGAATGGCGAGCCGCCGCTGGATATCGCTGCGATCCCGCTGGATGATAAGAAAAGCTTCGACATGCTGCAACGCTCGGAAACCACGGCGGTATTCCAGCTTGAATCGCGCGGCATGAAGGACCTGATCAAGCGTCTACAACCTGACTGCTTCGAAGATATGATCGCCCTAGTGGCACTGTTCCGCCCCGGTCCGTTGCAATCAGGGATGGTGGATAACTTTATCGACCGTAAACATGGTCGTGAAGAGATCTCCTATCCGGACGTACAGTGGCAGCATGAAAGCCTGAAACCGGTACTGGAGCCAACCTACGGCATTATCCTGTATCAGGAACAGGTCATGCAGATTGCGCAGGTGCTTTCTGGTTATACCCTCGGTGGCGCGGATATGCTGCGTCGTGCGATGGGTAAGAAAAAGCCGGAAGAGATGGCTAAGCAACGTTCTGTATTTGCTGAAGGTGCAGAAAAGAACGGAATCAACGCTGAACTGGCGATGAAAATCTTCGACCTGGTGGAGAAATTCGCTGGTTACGGATTTAACAAATCGCACTCTGCGGCCTATGCTTTGGTGTCATATCAAACGTTATGGCTGAAAGCGCACTATCCTGCGGAGTTTATGGCGGCGGTAATGACCGCCGATATGGACAACACCGAGAAGGTGGTGGGTCTGGTGGATGAGTGCTGGCGGATGGGGCTGAAAATCCTGCCACCAGATATAAACTCCGGTCTTTACCATTTCCACGTCAACGACGACGGCGAAATCGTGTATGGTATTGGCGCGATCAAAGGGGTCGGTGAAGGTCCGATTGAGGCCATCATCGAAGCCCGTAATAAAGGCGGCTACTTCCGCGAACTGTTTGATCTCTGCGCCCGTACCGACACCAAAAAGTTGAACCGTCGCGTGCTGGAAAAACTGATCATGTCCGGGGCGTTTGACCGTCTTGGGCCACATCGCGCAGCGCTGATGAACTCGCTGGGCGATGCGTTAAAAGCGGCAGATCAACACGCGAAAGCGGAAGCTATCGGTCAGGCCGATATGTTCGGCGTGCTGGCCGAAGAGCCGGAACAAATTGAACAATCCTACGCCAGCTGCCAACCGTGGCCGGAGCAGGTGGTATTAGATGGGGAACGTGAAACGTTAGGCCTGTACCTGACCGGACACCCTATCAACCAGTATTTAAAAGAGATTGAGCGTTATGTCGGAGGCGTAAGGCTGAAAGACATGCACCCGACAGAACGTGGTAAAGTCATCACGGCTGCGGGGCTCGTTGTTGCCGCGCGGGTTATGGTCACCAAGCGCGGCAATCGTATCGGTATCTGCACGCTGGATGACCGTTCCGGGCGGCTGGAAGTGATGTTGTTTACTGACGCCCTGGATAAATACCAGCAATTGCTGGAAAAAGACCGCATACTTATCGTCAGCGGACAGGTCAGCTTTGATGACTTCAGCGGTGGGCTTAAAATGACCGCTCGCGAAGTGATGGATATTGACGAAGCCCGGGAAAAATATGCTCGCGGGCTTGCTATCTCGCTGACGGACAGGCAAATTGATGACCAGCTTTTAAACCGACTCCGTCAGTCTCTGGAACCCCACCGCTCTGGGACAATTCCAGTACATCTCTACTATCAGAGGGCGGATGCACGCGCGCGGTTGCGTTTTGGCGCGACGTGGCGTGTCTCTCCGAGCGATCGTTTATTAAACGATCTCCGTGGCCTCATTGGTTCGGAGCAGGTGGAACTGGAGTTTGACTAATACAGGAATACTATGAGTCTGAATTTCCTTGATTTTGAACAGCCGATTGCAGAGCTGGAAGCGAAAATCGATTCTCTGACTGCGGTTAGCCGTCAGGATGAGAAACTGGATATTAACATCGATGAAGAAGTGCATCGTCTGCGTGAAAAAAGCGTAGAACTGACACGTAAAATTTTCGCCGATCTCGGTGCATGGCAGATTGCGCAACTGGCACGCCATCCACAGCGTCCTTATACCCTGGATTACGTTCGCCTGGCATTTGATGAATTTGACGAACTGGCTGGCGACCGCGCGTATGCAGACGATAAAGCTATCGTCGGTGGTATCGCCCGTCTCGATGGTCGTCCGGTGATGATCATTGGTCATCAAAAAGGTCGTGAAACCAAAGAAAAAATTCGCCGTAACTTTGGTATGCCAGCGCCAGAAGGTTACCGCAAAGCACTGCGTCTGATGCAAATGGCTGAACGCTTTAAGATGCCTATCATCACCTTTATCGACACCCCGGGGGCTTATCCTGGCGTGGGCGCAGAAGAGCGTGGTCAGTCTGAAGCCATTGCACGCAACCTGCGTGAAATGTCTCGCCTCGGCGTACCGGTAGTTTGTACGGTTATCGGTGAAGGTGGTTCTGGCGGTGCGCTGGCGATTGGCGTGGGCGATAAAGTGAATATGCTGCAATACAGCACCTATTCCGTTATCTCGCCGGAAGGTTGTGCGTCCATTCTGTGGAAGAGCGCCGACAAAGCGCCGCTGGCGGCTGAAGCGATGGGTATCATTGCTCCGCGTCTGAAAGAACTGAAACTGATCGACTCCATCATCCCGGAACCACTGGGTGGTGCTCACCGTAACCCGGAAGCGATGGCGGCATCGTTGAAAGCGCAACTGCTGGCGGATCTGGCCGATCTCGACGTGTTAAGCACTGAAGATTTAAAAAATCGTCGTTATCAGCGCCTGATGAGCTACGGTTACGCGTAATTCGCAAAAGTTCTGAAAAAGGGTCACTTCGGTGGCCCTTTTTTATCGCCACGGTTTGAGCAGGCTATGATTAAGGAAGGATTTTCCAGGAGGAACACATGAACATCATTGCCATTATGGGACCGCATGGCGTCTTTTATAAAGATGAGCCCATCAAAGAACTGGAGTCGGCGCTGGTGGCGCAAGGCTTTCAGATTATCTGGCCACAAAACAGCGTTGATTTGCTGAAATTTATCGAACATAACCCTCGAATTTGCGGCGTGATTTTTGACTGGGATGAGTACAGTCTCGATTTATGTAGCGATATCAATCAGCTTAATGAATATCTCCCGCTTTATGCCTTCATCAACACCCACTCGACGATGGATGTCAGCGTGCAGGATATGCGGATGGCGCTCTGGTTTTTTGAATATGCGCTGGGGCAGGCGGAAGATATCGCCATTCGTATGCGTCAGTACACCGACGAATATCTTGATAACATTACACCGCCGTTCACGAAAGCCTTGTTTACCTACGTCAAAGAGCGGAAGTACACCTTTTGTACGCCGGGGCATATGGGCGGCACCGCATATCAAAAAAGCCCGGTTGGCTGTCTGTTTTATGATTTTTTCGGCGGGAATACTCTTAAGGCTGATGTCTCTATTTCGGTCACCGAGCTTGGTTCGTTGCTCGACCACACCGGGCCACACCTGGAAGCGGAAGAGTACATCGCGCGGACTTTTGGCGCGGAACAGAGTTATATCGTTACCAACGGAACATCGACGTCGAACAAAATTGTGGGTATGTACGCCGCGCCATCCGGCAGTACGCTGTTGATCGACCGCAATTGTCATAAATCGCTGGCGCATCTGTTGATGATGAACGATGTAGTGCCAGTCTGGCTGAAACCGACGCGTAATGCGTTGGGGATTCTTGGTGGGATCCCGCGCCGTGAATTTACTCGCGACAGCATCGAAGAGAAAGTCGCTGCTACCACGCAAGCACAATGGCCGGTTCATGCGGTGATCACCAACTCCACCTATGATGGCTTGCTCTACAACACCGACTGGATCAAACAGACGCTGGATGTCCCGTCGATTCACTTCGATTCTGCCTGGGTGCCGTACACCCATTTTCATCCGATCTACCAGGGTAAAAGTGGTATGAGCGGCGAGCGTGTTGCGGGAAAAGTGATCTTCGAAACGCAATCGACCCACAAAATGCTGGCGGCGTTATCGCAGGCTTCGCTGATCCACATTAAAGGCGAGTATGACGAAGAGGCCTTTAACGAAGCCTTTATGATGCATACCACCACCTCGCCCAGTTATCCCATTGTTGCTTCGGTTGAGACGGCGGCGGCGATGCTGCGTGGTAATCCGGGCAAACGGCTGATTAACCGTTCAGTAGAACGAGCTCTGCATTTTCGCAAAGAGGTCCAGCGGCTGCGGGAAGAGTCTGACGGTTGGTTTTTCGATATCTGGCAACCGCCGCAGGTGGATGAAGCCGAATGCTGGCCCGTTGCGCCTGGCGAACAGTGGCACGGCTTTAACGATGCGGATGCCGATCATATGTTTCTCGATCCGGTTAAAGTCACTATTTTGACACCGGGGATGGACGAGCAGGGCAATATGAGCGAGGAGGGGATCCCGGCGGCGCTGGTAGCAAAATTCCTCGACGAACGTGGGATCGTAGTAGAGAAAACCGGCCCTTATAACCTGCTGTTTCTCTTTAGTATTGGCATCGATAAAACCAAAGCAATGGGATTATTGCGTGGGTTGACGGAATTCAAACGCTCTTACGATCTCAACCTGCGGATCAAAAATATGCTACCCGATCTCTATGCAGAAGATCCCGATTTCTACCGCAATATGCGTATTCAGGATCTGGCACAAGGGATCCATAAGCTGATTCGTAAACACGATCTTCCCGGTTTGATGTTGCGGGCATTCGATACTTTGCCGGAGATGATCATGACGCCACATCAGGCATGGCAACGACAAATTAAAGGCGAAGTAGAAACCATTGCGCTGGAACAACTGGTCGGTAGAGTATCGGCAAATATGATCCTGCCTTATCCACCGGGCGTACCGCTGTTGATGCCTGGAGAAATGCTGACCAAAGAGAGCCGCACAGTACTCGATTTTCTACTGATGCTTTGTTCCGTCGGGCAACATTACCCCGGTTTTGAAACGGATATTCACGGCGCGAAACAGGACGAAGACGGCGTTTACCGCGTACGAGTCCTAAAAATGGCGGGATAACTTGCCAGAGCGGCTTCCGGGCGAGTAACGTGCTGTTAACAAATAAAGGAGACGTTATGCTGGGTTTAAAACAGGTTCACCATATTGCGATTATTGCGACGGATTATGCGGTGAGCAAAGCTTTCTACTGCGATATTCTTGGTTTCACGCTGCAAAGCGAAGTCTATCGCGAAGCGCGCGACTCATGGAAAGGGGATTTGGCGCTTAATGGGCAATATGTGATTGAGCTTTTCTCATTTCCGTTCCCGCCGGAACGACCCAGCCGACCGGAAGCTTGCGGTCTGCGTCATCTGGCTTTTAGCGTTGATGACATCGATGCGGCAGTGGCGCACCTTGAAAGCCATAACGTGAAGTGTGAAACCATCCGTGTCGATCCATACACGCAAAAACGCTTCACCTTCTTTAACGATCCGGACGGGCTGCCGTTGGAACTGTATGAGCAGTAAGGCTTGTCATCGCCGCATTTGCCCGGTAACGTGCCGGGCATTGCTACTGTAAAATCGCACCATCATGACACTCACGCTCAATAGACAACTTCTCACCTCACGCCAGATTCTGGTGGCCTTTAGCGGCGGGCTTGACTCCACCGTTCTGCTGCATCAGTTGGTGCAGTGGCGGACGGAAAATCCGGGTGTCGCTCTGCGCGCTATTCATGTGCATCACGGTTTAAGTGCCAATGCCGATGCCTGGGTTACGCATTGCGAAAACGTCTGCCAACAGTGGCAGGTGCCGCTGGTGGTCGAACGCGTACAACTTGCGCAAGAAGGACTGGGCATTGAGGCCCAGGCGCGGCAGGCACGTTATCAGGCATTTGCCCGCACCTTGTTGCCCGGTGAAGTGCTGGTCACCGCGCAACATCTCGACGATCAATGTGAAACCTTTCTGCTGGCGCTAAAACGCGGCAGTGGCCCTGCCGGGCTTTCGGCTATGGCGGAAGTCTCGGAGTTTGCCGGAACGCGGCTTATTCGCCCGTTGCTCGCCCGCACGCGGGGGGAACTGGTGCAGTGGGCGCGTCAGTATGATTTACGCTGGATTGAAGACGAAAGTAATCAGGACGACTCATACGATCGTAACTTTCTGCGCCTGCGCGTAGTGCCGTTATTGCAGCAGCGTTGGCCGCATTTTGCCGAAGCAACGGCCCGCAGCGCCGCACTTTGTGCTGAACAAGAGAGCCTGCTGGATGAACTGCTGGCAGATGATTTAGCACACTGTCAATCGCCGCAGGGGACGCTGCAGATTGTGCCAATGCTGGCGATGAGTGATGCCCGCCGCGCGGCGATTATCCGCCGCTGGCTGGCAGGGCAGAATGCACCGATGCCTTCCCGCGACGCGTTGGTGAGGATCTGGCAGGAAGTGGCGCTGGCGCGGGAAGATGCCTCACCCTGTTTACGTTTGGGCGCGTTTGAAATCCGACGCTATCAGTCGCAACTGTGGTGGATTAAATCCGTCACCGGGCAAAGCGAAAACATTGTGCCGTGGCAGACGTGGCTTCAACCGCTGGAATTACCGGCGGGGCTGGGAAGTGTACAGCTTAATGCGGGAGGCGATATTCGCCCTCCGCGTGCAGACGAAGCGGTCAGCGTGCGTTTCAAAGCGCCAGGATTGCTGCATATTGTCGGGCGTAACGGCGGACGTAAGCTAAAGAAAATCTGGCAAGAGCTGGGCGTGCCGCCGTGGCTACGTGACACCACGCCACTGCTGTTTTATGGCGAAACGCTGATTGCGGCGGCAGGGGTATTTGTGACGCAAGAAGGTGTGGCTGAAGGTGAGAATGGCGTAAGTTTTGTCTGGCAGAAAACGCTTAGTTAAGTGAAAGCCGGATAAGACGCATCAAACGTCGCATCCGGCGAAAGTCAATCAGGATTCGCTTACCACCACCGTACCGATTTCCGGGTGGCTAAAGCTGGTAATTTTATCCAGACGCAGCTCGCGGGTTTCGCCAGCGGCCTCGACGACCAGGTACTCCACATTTTTGCGGGAGACTAAATCACTGGCTTTTGCCTGCAATTTTTCGCCATCTTTCAGCTCAAGTGTCAGCATTAAATGATGCTGGCAGGCGAGCTCAAGATTATCGTAATCATCACAATTGATTGGTTGATACGTATCATTCATTGACATAATCGCTCACCAGTAAGTTTGCCGCAGCGTATGCTGCTTTTTCCCTGACAGCCTCAGAAAGGGCGTCGTCGGCAGCCATTTCATTCAGCACTTTCAAAACGCAGCCCAGCGCGTCCGGAACGTATCCTAAGTCTCCGCTGGCGATTTCCGCGTACCGCTTGCGTATTAACTCACAATATTTTTCCACATGCCCTCCTGTCAGCACTCTGACTTAACCGTGGATGCAAGTCTAAGCCTACGAAGATAAACTCTGTTTCGCAAGGTGACTATACCACACTCATTTCTGCAATATCAGCGCCGCAACTGCACGTATTCCGTTACAATGGCCTCCTGATTCGAAAGGAGTTTTCTTATGGCGCTTAAAGCGACAATTTATAAAGCGACGGTTAATGTGGCCGATCTCGACCGCAACCAGTTTCTCGATGCCTCTCTGACGCTGGCGCGCCATCCTTCAGAAACCCAGGAGCGTATGATGCTGCGCTTGCTGGCGTGGCTGAAATATGCTGATGAACGTCTGCAATTTACCCGTGGTTTGTGTGCCGATGATGAGCCGGAAGCGTGGCTGCGTAACGATCACCTGGGCATTGATTTGTGGATTGAGCTGGGGCTGCCGGATGAGCGGCGGATTAAGAAAGCCTGCACCCAGGCCGCAGAAGTGGCGCTGTTTACCTATAATAGTCGGGCGGCGCAAATCTGGTGGCAGCAAAATCAGAGCAAATGTGTGCAGTTTGCCAATCTTTCCGTCTGGTATCTGGACGATGAACAACTGGCGAAAGTAAGCGCCTTTGCCGATCGTACCATGACGCTGCAGGCAACGATTCAGGATGGCGTGATCTGGTTATCGGATGATAAGAATAATCTGGAAGTGAACTTAACCGCCTGGCAACAACCTTCATGATTGTGATTTCCCGACATGTTGCTATTCCCGATGGTGAGCTTGAGATCACCGCCATTCGTGCGCAGGGCGCGGGCGGGCAGCATGTTAATAAGACCTCAACGGCTATTCATCTGCGTTTTGACATTCGGGCGTCCAGCCTGCCAGAGTATTACAAAGAGCGTCTGCTCGCCGCCAGCCATCATTTGATCAGCAGTGATGGCGTGATTGTCATTAAGGCACAGGAATACCGCAGTCAGGAACTGAACCGCGAAGCAGCTCTGGCCCGGCTGGTGGCTATGATTAAAGAATTAACAACAGAAAAAAAAGCCCGACGACCCACGCGGCCCACCCGTGCATCGAAAGAGCGCAGGCTGGCATCGAAAGCACAAAAATCAAGCGTGAAGGCGATGCGCGGCAAAGTGCGCAGCGGTCGGGAATAAAAAGAAGGAATGGATGGTGAAAAAAGCGATAGTGACAGCGATGGCTGTAATCAGCCTCTTTACTCTGATGGGATGTAATAATCGGGCCGAAGTCGATACGCTTTCTCCGGCGCAGGCTGCCGAACTGAAACCGATGCCGCAAAGTTGGCGCGGCGTGCTGCCGTGTGCCGATTGCGAAGGAATCGAAACCTCTCTGTTCCTCGAAAAAGACGGAACATGGGTGATGAATGAGCGTTATCTCGGTGCTCGTGAAGAACCTTCCTCCTTCGCTTCCTACGGTACATGGGCGCGAACCGCTGACAAGCTGGTATTAACCGACAGCAAAGGTGAAAAGTCATATTATCGGGCGAAAGGCGATGCGCTGGAGATGCTCGATCGTGAAGGCAATCCGATTGAATCGCAGTTCAACTATACGCTGGAAGCGGCACAATCCAGTTTACCTATGACGCCGATGACCCTGCGGGGCATGTATTTTTATATGGCTGATGCGGCGACCTTCACTGATTGCGCGACCGGAAAACGTTTCATGGTAGCGAATAACGCAGAGCTGGAGCGTAGCTACCTGGCTGCGCGCGGTCACAGTGAAAAACCGGTGTTACTGTCAGTAGAAGGTCACTTTACGCTTGAGGGTAATCCGGATACCGGTGCGCCGACTAAAGTATTGGCACCCGATACGGCAGGGAAATTTTACCCCAACCAGGATTGCAGTAGTTTGGGGCAGTAACCCGTCTTGAGACAGAAACAAACGCAAAACAGGCCAGAAGGATATATTTCAACATTTTGAATTTGCACGTTTTTTGTAGGCCGGATAAGGCGTTTACGCCGCATCCGGCAATGGTGCTCAACGCCTGATGCGACGCTGGCGCGTCTTATCATGCCTACAACCCCCCTCATACCTTAAGGCGGATAAGGCATTTACTTTATCACCGGGTCAAACCAACAAAGCGACCCGCCTTGATATAAATCCCAGGCTTCAGGTGCCCAACATACTGTAACTGCGTTTCTGGCTTAAACGCAGAGACATCACCAATACGCATATGCATCAGATCGGCAGGGCTAATCCAGCCCGATTGCGCCAGTGTAAGTGGATGCCCGGCTTTGGCAAAGGCATCCGTGACAAATTCCGAACAAAACCACGACTTTTTGTCTCCTTCGCCCACACTGCTTAACTGCGCTTTCGCCAGGCCGCTGACGCACTGTTGGCGAAAATCCTCGGAGAACGGATTCAGTGAGCACATCTGGCGAGTCACCATAAAGGGAATAAATTCGACAATGCCGCGATAGTTATAACCGCTATCTTTGATTTTATTGGCAAACGCGGTGATATCTGTGGCTTGTTGCGGGGTAAGATCCGGGACTCGTAAGACGAAAAGCTTATCACTATGCTTCATCGCTTTTTTAAGGGAAACGATCTGGACGCCAGCGCCTGTCGCTTCTGCAACGTTATTATCACCCAGAAAGATTGCAACGTGACTCACAGAGGAAGTGCTGAAGACGCGGATTCCAAATGAGGTTACCCCAAGGCTTGAGGAGAACAGCAAATCGCCGGGTTTGAGATCAGGTGCCGTTATTTCTTTTATTGATTGTTCGGTGAAAGAGCTTTGATGCTGGAATTTGACAGCCCATGTTTTTGCCTCGGCATCTACTGCTGTGGCTGATGGGTCTGGCTGGCTGATATCAACGGTACAAGCCGAAAGTAAAAGAAAGCTGGGGAGAAACAGGCGGCAGTACGCCTTTGGTTTATCCATTTTATACAATCCATGTAAAAAAAGGGCCCTGAAATTCAGGACCCTTTCTGGCATCAGCCTTTAATCTGTTTCACCAGATATTCGACGATGTCACCAGTCTTAATTAACTGTTTCTCGCCGTTGCGACGATATTTATATTCGATATCGTCGTTGTCGAGGTTACGGTCGCCCAGCACAATAGTGTGCGGAATACCGATCAGTTCCATATCAGCAAACATCACGCCCGGACGCTCTTTGCGGTCATCCAGCAGCACTTCGATACCTTGTGCACGCAGTTCGCTGTACAGTTTCTCAGCAAGCTCTTGTACGCGGAAGGATTTGTGCATGTTCATCGGCAGAATCGCCACCTGGAACGGCGCGATAGCGTCAGGCCATACGATGCCTCGTTCGTCGTAGTTCTGCTCAATCGCCGCAGCTACCACACGCGTTACCCCGATACCGTAGCAACCCATCGTCAGGATTTGGTTACGGCCATCTTCACCCTGTACGGAGGCTTTCAGTGCTTCGGAGTACTTGGTACCCAGCTGGAAGATGTGACCAACTTCGATACCACGTTTGATCAGCAGCGTACCCTGGCCATCCGGGCTTGGATCGCCAGCCACCACGTTACGGATATCTGCAACTTCCGGGGTAGCGACATCGCGATCCCAGTTGATGCCGAAGTAGTGTTTACCATCGATGTTAGCACCAGCAGCGAAATCACTCATCGCCGCAACGGTACGGTCAATCACCACCGGAATCGGCATGTTTACCGGACCCAGTGAACCCGGACCGGCTTTAACCACGGCACGAATTTCTTCTTCGGTCGCGAAAGTCAGCGGGCTTGCAACCTGCGGCAATTTTTCTGCTTTAACTTCGTTCAGCTCGTGATCACCGCGCACCAGCAGCGCAACCAGCGGGAAGCTGCTGCCTTCAACCGCTTTAACCAGCAGAGTCTTAACCGTTTTCTCAATCGGCAGATTGAACTGTTCAACCAGTTCCGCGATGGTTTTCGCGTTCGGCGTATCAACCAGCGTCATTTCCTGGGTAGCAGCAGCGCGCGGTTCTTTCGGCGCGATAGCTTCTGCCAGTTCAATGTTCGCTGCATAGTCAGAGGTGTCGGAGAAGACCACATCGTCTTCACCGCTCTGCGCCAGCACCTGGAATTCGTGAGAGGCGCTGCCGCCGATAGAACCGGTGTCGGCTTGTACGGCGCGGAAATCCAGCCCCATGCGGCTGAAGATTTTGCTGTAGGCCGCATACATTGCATCGTAGGTTTCCTGCAGGGATTCCTGAGAAGTATGGAAAGAGTAAGCATCTTTCATCAGGAATTCGCGGGAACGCATGACGCCGAAACGCGGACGCACTTCGTCGCGGAACTTGGTCTGGATCTGATAGAAGTTCAGCGGCAGCTGTTTGTAAGAGCTAAGCTCGTTACGAATCAGGTCAGTGATAACTTCTTCATGAGTTGGGCCGAGTACGAACGGACGCTCGCCACGGTCAACAAAACGCAGCAGTTCCGGACCGTACTGTTCCCAACGACCACTCTCTTGCCACAAATCGGCTGGCTGAACCACCGGCATCGACACCTCGATCGCACCGGCGTTGTTCATCTCTTCACGCACGATGTTTTCGACTTTTTTCAGAACGCGCACGCCGGTCGGCAGCCAGGTATATAACCCGGAGGCCAGCTTGCGGATCATCCCGGCGCGCAGCATCAGCTGATGGCTGATCACCTCGGCGTCGGCAGGTGTCTCCTTGAGAGTGGAGAGCAGGTATTGGCTAGTACGCATGTTGTTACGGTTCCAGTTGGAAGGTAGAACAGGCTCAAGGCGAGCCTGGGACAAAAAAAAGTGATTTAGTTTACCAGTGCAAAAGAAATGTCAAAAGAGAAGGGCGTGAATTTAACGCGGTTCCAGCGCAAAGACTTCAAAACCTGCGTCGGTGACGCGCCAGCGAACGTTAAAATCATGTAGCCAGACGGCATAGGTTTTGCCCGTTTCCTCACCTTTACGATAGGCCGGGCGCGGGTCCTGCGCCAGTACTTCGCGGATAAACAGCGTTAACTGCGGATAACGCTTCTCCAGCGTCAAAAGCTGCTTTTCGACCTCTGCGGTAAAACTCACCGCCATCTCTGCAGCTGGCGCACTTTGCGCATAGCTGGCACTGGCATCGGGAAGCGATTCGGCAAAGGGGAGATACGGTTTGATATCCACTACCGGCGTACCATCGACCAGATCCAGACTGCCGAGCTTCAGAATCACGCTGTCTTTATGGCAAACAACCTCTTTCAGCTCTACCAGCGACATGCCAATTGGGTTAGGGCGGAAAGTAGAGCGTGTTGCGAAAACCCCCATTCTGGCGTTACCGCCGAGGCGCGGTGGACGCACAGTCGGACGCCAGCCGCCTTCCATCGTTTGATGAAAGACGAAAAGGATCCATAAATGGCTGAACGCTTCCAGGCCGCGAACGGCGTCGGCCTGGTTGTAGGGAGCAATGAGATGCAGTTCGCCGTTGGCGCTTTTTACCAGACCTGGCTGGCGCGGAACGGCGAACTTTTCTTTATAGGGCGAGCGAATAACGCCTATTTGCTCGAACTGGAAACTGCTCATTTCGCCGTAATGTTAAGCGCAGAACCGATACATACAGCCTGACGATAGCAGCCTGGCGTACCGCTGGTGACTTCGCAGCTATGCAGTAATACAGCATTGGCTTTCATTTTAGAGGCGTTGATTTGCATCCGCTTACGTGCGGTTGGAATGCTCGGCGGAGAGTCCTGATTAGAGGCCTGGCAAGAGTCGCCACTGACTTCACCGAGATCGCGGAACGGTTTGCCGACTAATTCTTCTGCATTGGTATAAATTCGGACCGGCGTGGCGCGCGGCGCTTTCGGTTTTGCAGGCTCCGCTTTCGGCTGGGGTGCAGTGCTTTGAACGGGTTCGACAGGGGATCTGCTTAACATGGAACAGCCGCTTAGCATGAGTGCTACTAAACAGATCGGTAAAGCACGCATAGTATTTCCTCAATGTATGATCAAAACGTCAATATTGAATCAGGAGCTTGTAAAAATGACAAGACGGGCAAGCGCCCGTCCTGAATGATATTACAAATTGTGGAAACAGCCTAAAAATTACCAGCCTTTAACAGCTCCGCCGTTAAACACTTTGTTTGCTGCTTCGTAAACTTCGTCAGACTGATAAGCCTGGACGAATTTCTTCACGTTCTCGGCGTCTTTGTTATCTTCACGCGTCACGATCAGGTTTACGTACGGGGACTCTTTATCTTCAACAAAGATACCGTCTTTCGCCGGAGTCAGGCCAATCTGGCTGGCATAGGTGGTATTGATAACTGCCAGAGCGATTTGCGCGTCGTCCAGAGAACGCGGCAGTTGCGGTGCTTCCAGTTCAACAATTTTCAGATTTTTGGGGTTCTCAACAACATCAAGAACGGTCGGCAGCAGGCCAACGCCATCTTTCAGTTTGATCAAGCCCACTTTTTGCAGCAGCAGCAGTGAACGACCAAGGTTAGTTGGGTCGTTTGGCACGGCAACCTGCGAACCATCCTGCAGTTCATCCAGTGATTTGATTTTCTTGGAGTAACCAGCAATCGGATAAACAAAAGTGTTGCCTACTGCGACCAGTTTGTAGCCACGATCTTTCAGTTGCTGATCAAGGTACGGTTTATGCTGGAAGGCGTTGGCGTCGATATCGCCTTTGCTCAATGCTTCGTTTGGCAGAACATAGTCGTTGAAGGTTACCAGCTCAACGTCCAGGCCATATTTGTCTTTCGCAACTTTCTGCGCGACTTCTGCAACCTGCTGTTCGGCACCAACAATCACGCCGACTTTAATGTGGTTTGGATCTTTTTCATCCTGACCGCAGCCTACCAGTGCCAGTGATCCGATCAGGGCTCCCACTGCCGCAAAGGTTTTGAATTTGAACGCCATACCTTATTCCTTCTTCAATTATTTATGTTGTGTTGAACGTTACTTGCGAGTGACAGCCCGGACGATGCGGTCGCCTGCGAACTGAATTAAATAAACCAGAATGACCAGCAATACCAGTACCGTATTCATCACCGTCGCGTTATAGCCGATGTAGCCATACTGATAGCCAATCTGACCTAAACCACCGGCACCGACTGCACCACCCATCGCGGAATAACCGACCAGGGTAATCAGGGTGATAGTTGCCGCATTCACCAGACCCGGCAGCGCTTCCGGTAACAGCACCTTACGGACGATCTGCATCGGCGTGGCACCCATTGCGCGGGAAGCTTCAATTAACCCGGTTGGGATCTCCAGCAGAGCGTTCTCGACCATACGGGCAATAAACGGTGCTGCACCAACGGTTAACGGAACAATCGCTGCCTGCAAACCAATCGATGTACCGACAATAACGCGGGTAAACGGAATCATCCATACAAGCAAGATAATGAACGGGATGGAACGGAAAATGTTCACAATCGCAGAAACGGTACGATACAGCTTCGCGTTAGCAATAATTTGCCCCGGACGCGTGACATAAAGCAGAACGCCAACCGGCAGACCAATCACAAAGCCAAAAAAACCGGATACGAAGGTCATTGCCAGCGTTTCCCATACGCCACGAACCAGCAGCCACATCATCGGCTCAGACATAACCCAGTACCTCTACTTTTACATGGTGTTCCTGCAGCCAGGCAATGGCGGCTTGCGTATCTTGTTGTGTGCCGTGCATTTCAGTCAGCATGATGCCGAACTTAACGCCACCGGCGTAATCCATCTGCGCGCTAATAATGTTGTTGTTGACGTTGAAACGACGCGCGGTTTCAGAAAGCAGTGGGGCATCGACCGATTGACCGGTAAACTCCAGACGCAGCATCGGCACGCAGTCAGTAAATGGCTCCGCTTGCAGACGTTCCTGGTAATCTTCCGGGATATCCAGATGCAGGGTCGACTGAATAAACTTCTGCGCCAGCGGCGTTTTCGGATGCGAGAACACTTCACTTACCGTGTCCTGCTCGATCAGTTCTCCATTGCTGATGACCGCCACGCAATCACAAATGCGCTTCACAACGTCCATTTCGTGGGTGATCAACAGAATCGTCAACCCCAGACGGCGGTTGATGTCTTTCAGCAGTTCGAGAATAGAACGTGTCGTTGCCGGGTCCAGCGCGCTGGTGGCTTCATCACACAGCAATACTTTGGGATTGCTGGCTAACGCACGGGCAATTGCCACACGTTGTTTCTGCCCACCGGAAAGATTCGACGGGTAGCTATCATGCTTATCGCCAAGACCAACCAATGACAGCAATTCCGTCACGCGACGTTTGACCTCGTCTTTCGGTGTGTTGTCCAGCTCCAGCGGCAGAGCCACGTTGCCAAAAACAGTACGCGAAGAGAGCAGGTTAAAATGCTGGAAAATCATACCAATCTGGCGGCGAGCTTTGGTCAACTCGGATTCTGACAGCGTGGTCAGTTCCTGGCCATCGACCAGCACGCTACCCTCGGTTGGGCGCTCCAGCAGGTTTACACAACGTATAAGCGTACTCTTACCCGCGCCTGAGGCACCGATAACGCCATAAATTTGTCCAGCTGGCACATGCAGGCTGACGTTGTTCAACGCCTGGATGGTGCGGGTGCCCTGGTGGAACACTTTGGTGATATTCGAAAGTTTTATCATTGATTATTTATTATCGTCATTAAGTTAGTCGTGGCATCTCGAATGCCTGAAACGGGCAACGCCGTCAATGAAATGGATGTTAAGGCATCCAGACGTCTAAATCAATCAGGTTTATGCGAAGAGCACTTTCTTGCAGGTCGAAACATGCGATACTAGCGTCACATGCCTTATTAAGGAGCTATAAAAGGTGGCGAAGAGCGTACCCGCAATTTTTCTTGACCGTGATGGCACCATTAATGTCGATCACGGCTATGTCCATGAGATCGACAACTTTGAATTTATCGACGGTGTTATTGACGCCATGCGCGAGCTAAAAAAAATGGGCTTTGCGCTGGTGGTAGTAACCAACCAGTCTGGCATTGCTCGCGGTAAATTTACCGAAGCACAGTTTGAAACGCTGACCGAGTGGATGGACTGGTCGCTGGCGGACCGAGATGTCGATCTGGATGGTATCTATTATTGCCCGCATCATCCGCAGGGTAGTGTTGAAGAGTTTCGCCAGGTCTGCGATTGCCGCAAACCACATCCGGGGATGCTTTTGTCAGCACGCGATTATTTGCATATTGATATGGCCGCTTCTTATATGGTGGGCGATAAATTAGAAGATATGCAGGCAGCGGTTGCGGCGAACGTGGGAACAAAAGTGCTGGTGCGTACGGGTAAACCTATTACGCCTGAAGCAGAAAACGCGGCGGATTGGGTGTTAAATAGCCTGGCAGACCTGCCGCAAGCGATAAAAAAGCAGCAAAAACCGGCACAATGATTAAAAGATGAGCGGTTGAAATAAAAATGCATTTTTCCGCTTGTCTTCCTGAGCCGACTCCCTATAATGCGCCTCCATCGACACGGCGGATGTGAATCACTTCACACAAACAGCCGGTTCGGTTGAAGAGAAAAATCCTGAAATTCAGGGTTGACTCTGAAAGAGGAAAGCGTAATATACGCCACCTCGCGACAGTGAGCTGAAAGCCGCGTCGCAACTGCTCTTTAACAATTTATCAGACAATCTGTGTGGGCACTCGAAGATACGGATTCTTAACGTCGCAAGACGAAAAATGAATACCAAGTCTCAAGAGTGAACACGTAATTCATTACGAAGTTTAATTCTTTGAGCATCAAACTTTTAAATTGAAGAGTTTGATCATGGCTCAGATTGAACGCTGGCGGCAGGCCTAACACATGCAAGTCGAACGGTAACAGGAAACAGCTTGCTGTTTCGCTGACGAGTGGCGGACGGGTGAGTAATGTCTGGGAAACTGCCTGATGGAGGGGGATAACTACTGGAAACGGTAGCTAATACCGCATAACGTCGCAAGACCAAAGAGGGGGACCTTCGGGCCTCTTGCCATCGGATGTGCCCAGATGGGATTAGCTAGTAGGTGGGGTAACGGCTCACCTAGGCGACGATCCCTAGCTGGTCTGAGAGGATGACCAGCCACACTGGAACTGAGACACGGTCCAGACTCCTACGGGAGGCAGCAGTGGGGAATATTGCACAATGGGCGCAAGCCTGATGCAGCCATGCCGCGTGTATGAAGAAGGCCTTCGGGTTGTAAAGTACTTTCAGCGGGGAGGAAGGGAGTAAAGTTAATACCTTTGCTCATTGACGTTACCCGCAGAAGAAGCACCGGCTAACTCCGTGCCAGCAGCCGCGGTAATACGGAGGGTGCAAGCGTTAATCGGAATTACTGGGCGTAAAGCGCACGCAGGCGGTTTGTTAAGTCAGATGTGAAATCCCCGGGCTCAACCTGGGAACTGCATCTGATACTGGCAAGCTTGAGTCTCGTAGAGGGGGGTAGAATTCCAGGTGTAGCGGTGAAATGCGTAGAGATCTGGAGGAATACCGGTGGCGAAGGCGGCCCCCTGGACGAAGACTGACGCTCAGGTGCGAAAGCGTGGGGAGCAAACAGGATTAGATACCCTGGTAGTCCACGCCGTAAACGATGTCGACTTGGAGGTTGTGCCCTTGAGGCGTGGCTTCCGGAGCTAACGCGTTA